>Ga0180074_1000014_pt1 | contig 33170 bp, 32 predicted proteins | sample EasRiv366_16_10D_FD_121773 | JGI IMG/M metagenome (GOLD analysis project Ga0180074, IMG submission 121773) | Soil microbial communities from meander-bound floodplain in the East River, Colorado, USA - East River metaG ERMLT366_16_10D | ecosystem: Environmental > Terrestrial > Soil > Floodplain ...
AAGGAGAGGATCCAGTGGAAACCAAGGGACTGACCGCACTCCGTATCAGTTTGGCATCACCTCAGACCATCATGTCCTGGTCGTATGGGGAAGTGCTCAAACCGGAAACCATCAATTACCGCCGCTTACGACCTGAAAAGGATGGCTTGTTTTGTGAAGCCATTTTTGGACCTCAGCGTGACTGGCAATGCTATTGTGGTAAATACAAGAACCCCCGTTATAAAGGCATCGTCTGCGATAAGTGTGGCGTGGAAGTAACCCGCGCTGCAGTGCGACGTGAGCGCATGGGCCACATCAACCTTGCGACACCGGTTGCACATATCTGGTATACGCGCCGCATCCCGTCTTATTTGGGAATGCTGCTCGATATCTCGCGCCGTAACCTTGACCGCGTGCTTTACTTCGCACAGTATATCGTTACTTATGTAGATGAAGAAGCCCGCAATAAAGCACTCAAACGTATCGAGGATGAGATCTCCGTCTCTGAACGCGAACAAGCGACTGAGATCAATTCTAAGATCGCTGAAGTTAAAACCAAACGCGACCACACCATTACCGAGATCAACCAGAAACGCGCTAGCCTTGAACAAGGCTATGACGAAGTGATCGCTGAAAAGCTCGACCCGGTTATTAAAGAAGGTCAGAAACTCGAGAAGTTGCTTCAAGGTCAAATGGGCGAAGCTGCCAAGAAGGCAGTCATCTTTGAATTGACCGGTGAAAAGATTCTCGATACTGGTGATAAGGTTGCCGCCAAGCACTTAACCCAGGTCCAGAAGATCGTTCAGAAGCATATTGAAACCGTTGAAGGCGAATTAAAAGACCAGCGCGCCAAGGAACTTGAAGATCTCAAGATGGAAGCTGGACGCGTCAAAGCTGATGCAGATATGAAGATGGAAGCCCTGCGCTCTCAACTAGAGAGTCAGGCAACCGTTTCATCCAATAATACTTCGCGCCAACGTGATGAATTATTGGAACTGCGCCCCTTCACATTCATCAGCGAAATTCGCTATCGTGAACTCAAGCAACGCTGGGGACAAGTCTTCCGCGCTGATATGGGTGCCGAAGCGTTCTATGACATTCTCGAACGTCTTGATCTGGATAAGCTCTCTGAAGAACTGTGGCACGAAGTTAAGACCACCAAGTCCAAGCAGAAACGCAAGAAAGCCACCACCCGCTTGAAGGTCGTGGAAGCTTTCCGCCGTTCCGGTAATCGCCCTGAATGGATGATCCTTACAATCCTGCCGGTTATTCCTCCAGACCTGCGCCCGATGGTGCAATTGGATGGTGGACGTTTTGCGACATCCGACCTCAATGACTTGTATCGTCGTGTGATCAACCGCAACAATCGTTTGAAGAGATTGCTCGAACTCGGCGCGCCGGATGTCATCATCCGCAACGAGAAACGCATGTTGCAGGAAGCTGTTGATAGCCTCATCGATAATTCACAGCGTGGCAAGGCACTTTCCCGCCGTGGACGCCGCGAACTTAAATCCTTGAGCGATATGCTCAAAGGCAAGAAGGGTCGTTTCCGCCGTAACCTGCTCGGTAAGCGCGTTGACTATTCTGGTCGTTCCGTAATCGTAGTGGGTCCGCAGTTGAAGTTGAACCAATGCGGTCTGCCCAAGAGTATGGCACTTGAGCTATATCGTCCGTTCGTGATTGCCCGCCTCGTGCAGGGCAACTATGCTGCCAATGTAAAGGGTGCCCGTCGCTTGATCGAACGCAACCGTCCCGAAGTTTGGGAAGCGTTGGAAGGCGTGATCGGCGAACGTCCTGTTTTGTTAAATCGTGCGCCTACTCTGCATCGCTTGGGTATTCAGGCGTTTGAACCGATCCTTATTGAAGGCTCCGCCATTCAATTACATCCGTTGGTGACCACTGCGTTCAACGCTGACTTTGACGGTGACCAAATGGCTGTGCATGTTCCGCTTTCACAAAAGGCCGTGAATGAGGCGCGGACTCTCATGCTTGCTTCAAAGAACCTGCTCAAACCTGCTGACGGCGAACCGATCATTTCCCCGTCCAAGGATATGGTGTTGGGTGTGTATTACCTTACCATGAAGCAGAAAGCCATTCATAAGGGTGATGGACGGGCCTTCTCTAACTTTGATGAAGTGGAAATGGCATACGCGCTGGATCAGGTGGAAGTCCACTCTGAGATCAAAATAAGCGCAAAGACTTGGTATGACGAAAAGGGTGATCGCCTGTCCGAATCGGTAACACGCGTGATCGACACAACAGTCGGTCGTGTACTCTTCAACCGCGTTCTGCCTCCCGAAGTTCAGTTTGTTAACGAGAAATTGGACAAAGGTGGCGTGAAGGATCTGATCGCCGAAGTCTATGAACTTTGTGGACAGGAAAAAACTACCGACGTTGCCGATAAAGTCAAAGCCATTGGTTTTGAATACGCAACACGCTCCGGCATCACACTCGCAGTTGCTGACATTACCATTCCGCCAGAACGCAAGGCGATCATCGAAGAAGCCCTCAAAGCCGTGGAATTGGTACAACGTGACTTCCGCCGTGGTCTGTTGACCGAGCAGGAAAAGAACGAACGCGAAATTGAAGTTTGGCAGGCAACCACAGAAAAAGTAGGCGATGCCGTCAAGAAATACATGGACCCAGACGGCAATCTCTCAACCATGGCGTCCTCCGGCGCGACCAAGGGTGGTTTCTCCACCATTTCGCAGTTGGCGGGTATGCGTGGTTTGATGGCTGATCCTTCCGGGCGTATCATCCCAATGCCGATTCGTTCGAACTTCCGCGAAGGTCTTACCGCGCAGGAATACTTCATCTCAACACACGGCGCGCGTAAAGGTCTGGCTGATACCGCGCTCCGTACAGCGGATGCTGGTTACCTCACCCGCCGTCTTGTGGACATTGCACAGGATATCATCATCAACGAGCACGATTGCGGCACACATGATGGTGTCTACATCCGCAGAAAAGATGATGTTGCTGGTCAGGCTATGAGCAGCCGTCTCTTCAGCCGTTTGTTGGCTGAGACCGTGATCGACCCCAAAACTGGCGAAGTGATCGGTGAATATAATGATGTGATCAAACAGGATCTGGCGCGCAAGCTCGCGGCTACCGGTTTGTCAGAAATTAAAGTTCGTTCACCCCTAACCTGTGAACTCCAGCATGGGATTTGTTCCAAGTGTTATGGTCTTGATCTGGCGCGCGGTAACATGGTCGAGCTTGGCTCGGCTGTCGGTATCGTCGCTGCGCAATCCATTGGTGAGCCTGGTACCCAGTTAACCCTGCGTACCTTCCACACCGGTGGTGTCGCTGCTACCAGTGCTGATATTACAACAGGTCTCCCCCGCGTGGAAGAAATTTTCGAAGCGCGCAAGATGCCAAAGGGTGAGGCCGTTGTCGCAGAGATCAGCGGTACCCTGCACATCAACCAATCGGAAAAGTATGCCGATATTCGTGAAGTAACCATAGAACACAGCGAACTCGTCAGCGATGAATACAGCTTGCCCGAAGACTGGAAGTTTGCGGTCAAGGATGAGGTGGAAGTCAAAGTTGGTGAGGTGCTGGCAACTTTGGACGAGGCGAAGATCGTCGCCCAGCATGGTGGGCGTGTCCGTGTGGAGAAAAAGGATCGTAAGGTGATTGTCTCCTACGATCAGAAAGAGTCCACCACGTACGATATTCCCAACACTTCTCGTTTGCTAATCAAGAACAACGAAAAAGTGGAAGCGGGTACTCCGTTGACCGAAGGTTCGCTCAACCCACATCGTGTGTTGAAGATCCAGGGACGCGAAGCCTGCCAGATGTACCTGATGACCGAAGTACAAAAAGTGTACCGCTCACAAGGTCAGAATATTCACGACAAACACTTTGAAGTTATCACGCGCAAGATGTTGAGCAAGGTTCAGGTGGTTCGCCCGGGCGATACGAAATATCTGCCAGGTGATTCGGTTGATCGCCTTGAGATGCGCAAGATCAACGAAGCGCTTTTGGCGGAAGGCAAACAGCCTTCCAAGTTCTCAGAGGTCTTGCTCGGTGTGACCAAAGCGTCCCTCAGCACCGACTCATTCCTGTCGGCTTCCTCCTTCCAACACACCATCAAGGTGTTAGCCGGCGCGGCGATCGGCTCCACCACCGACCCGCTCTTTGGCTTGAAAGAGAATGTGATCATCGGTAAGTTGATCCCCGCCGGCACAGGTTTTGTGCAGGGGCGTTTCAATGATATTGGCAACACTGAAGTTGGAGGTCCACAGGTGGTGTGGCCCGAAGTTTCAGATACTACCGCTACTGCGGCAGACTAATCAATCAAGGGCGACCATTGTTGGTCGCCCTTTTGATTTAAAATAAGTTTCATGCATAACTCACGCGTTTCAAAAAAGCCAGAGGGACAACTCACCCGCGGGAAGACCGCTTCGAATCGCCTACGCCGTGTCGATAACTTTATCCTGCTCTATGAGCCCTCGCTTCTCACGCGGACCGATGACCTGTTTGTTGATTCGATGTTCGTTGACCTCGGCTACGGCTTTGACGCACGTACCACGCTCGAAAGCGCCGCGCGTTTTCGGCGTGTGAATCGCAATCTAAAAATTCTCGGCGTCGAAATTGATAAGGAGCGAGTCGAAACCGCTCTGCCTTTTGCGGATGAAAAAACTTTTTTCCGTTTGGGCGGCTTCAATTTGCCGTTGAAGGTTGGCGAGCATGTGCGTTTGATCCGTGCCTTCAACGTTTTGCGCCAATACGAAGAAAAGGACTTTGCGCCTGCTTATGAAAGACTTGCGCAATACGTGCTCCCCGGCGGCTTGATGATCGAGGGAACCTCGAATCCATTTGGAAGCATTTGGTGTGCGAATGTTGCAAGAAAAACTCTGGAGCCCAGAAGCTTGCTTCTGGATTTTCGACAGCAAGCTGTCGGAGTCCAGAGTCTTTGGAATTTTGAAGCTTTGGTATTCAGTACCAACTTCCGTTTGGGTTTTGATGTGGAAGAATTTCAAACCATCCTGCCAAAGAATCTAATTCACCATGTTGTCCACGGCGAACAGATCTATGATTTCTTTGAAGCCTGGAAGCTATCTGCGAAAGAGACTATCGCGATAAAAACGTACGGGGCGAAACAGTGGTTTGTCGCCGCCGCCGAGGCGTTGGCGCAAAAGGGATATCAAATAAATTTGCAGAAGAAGTTTTTGTCGAAAGGGTATTTAGTTTGGGGCAATGATTGAACTTCTTTCGGCTTTCATCCGAGAGTATAATCAGACCATAGTTGTCACCAACCAATTGGAGGAACCATGGCATTTCAACTTGTCTATTTGTCACAGCAGGACCCGCAATGGAAGAACGATCTGCTCGGCTTTGGTGATCCCGGTGATACGCTTGGCATGTATGGTTGCGCGTTGACCAGTGTTGCCATGCTTGTCAGCGGACATGGTTACAGCGAAACTCCCAAAACACTCAACGAAAAACTCAAAGCCGCCAATGGATTTGTCAGTTCGGGTATTCGCTGGGATGTGGTCAATAAGGTACATCCACAGATCACGCTCAAGGAACAGATCTTCTGCGAGAATACCGACGCGCCGCTTGCCAAGATCGATGCGGCACTTGCAGCGGGTCAACCGGTCGTCGTGCGCGTGGATAGCTCACCTGCGCCCGGTTTGCAATGGCACTATGTGATGGTCTATGCGCGCAAGGGGAATGATTATTTGATGCTTGACCCTTATCCTTATCAACCCGGCACCGCCAAAGAGGATTTATTGATGGCGCGTTACAGCCGTGGTAACCCACTTCAACGCTCCATTCAACAGATATTGATTTATCAATGCTCCACCGCTGGCGGGACGATTTCCACTCCTACAACCTCCACGCCGACGACAGATACGCCTCCCTCTCAGCCGACAACGGGTACATCACTCGGAAGCGGACCACGTGCCCGTGTCATGGCTGAAGTTACCTGGGGTCTTAACATCCGCTCAAGTACGGATACTTCCAGTATGGCGAATTTGGTGGTGAATGTTAAAGCTGGCACGGAACTTGCATTGACCGAAGCCAATGCTGAATCAAAACTGGGTGTAAATGGCCAATGGGTGCGTGTGCGCACGGCACAGGGACAGGAAGGTTTTGCCGCTGCCTGGTATTTGGAAAAAGTTGCCGGCACGACTCCGGCTCCAGTAGTGGAACCAGCCCCAAGTCCAGTAAATGAGGCGCCTGTCTCTTCGTCTCCAACGACAGAGTCAACGCCAAGTCCGGTGAGTGAAACGCCTGTAGTTCCCGCACCTCCGCCCGAGCCTGTGAAGGTCCAGGTGGTTGTGAAGGCGGCTGGGACGAGAATATATAAATCTGCCACGGCTGCTATAGTGATGTCAACAGAAAAAGCGGGCGCGCGCCTGACGGTGGTGGAACCTGTGGATGGCGCCAAAGCCAAGATCGGTGTGAAAGGCAAACGCATTAATGTGAAGGCTTCCACCGGCAGCCGCGGGTTTGTGGACGCCGATAAAGTAAGACTTGCATAGCTGTTTATGAGAACGGTGTAGAACTTTCAAATTAAATTCAATATGAGGAGAAGTATATGAACAGTGACTTGAAAATCACGACTGAACAACGGCAAGCCGCTGTGCCTGTGACAGTTTTCTCCATCCGCGGGTGGCTGGACGGGCAAAGTGAGGAGCAGTTGCTTGAAGCTGCGCGGAATGCGTATGAAAGCGGCGCACGTTATCTTTTAATGGATATGGGTGATCTTGATACGATCACCAGTGCGGGCATTCGTGCCATTCAAAAGCTATACCAAATGTATACGCCCAAAGAGGATCGTTTCAAGGTTGCTCACTTGAAGTTGTGTAGCGCCCCGCCGCAAATCTATAATGTTCTGGGCATCACTGGGTTTCTACAGAACATTCCCATGTATGCTAGCCAGGACGATGCGCTTGAATCGTTCGGTAAGGAATAAGCCGAAAAATTCGAAAGGACAGGCTCTTTGAAAAACAGAGAGCCTGTTGTTTACCTAAAACAGTTAGAGAGGGGTGTGAAAATCTTACAAAATTCTGAACACCCACACCACTCCACATCACATTGGAGTATGATTTCAACTCATGAATAACAAAACGATCCTTGTTGTCGAAGATGAAGCCAGCATCGCGGAAGTTGTGAGCTTGTATCTCAAGCGCGCGGGCTACAACGTACTGATCGCACTGGATGGCAGGCAGGCGTTGAACATTCTCGAAAAACAATTACCGGACTTCGTGATCCTGGACTTGATGCTCCCAGAAGTGGACGGTCTCTCCCTCACCCGCTGGCTGCGTGACCGTTCCGATGTGCCGATCATCATGCTGACGGCGCGCCGCGAAGAGATCGACCGTATCGCCGGGCTCGAGTTGGGCGCGGATGATTACGTTGTCAAGCCGTTCAGTCCGCAGGAGTTGGTGAGTCGGGTGCGAGCGGTGATGCGGCGCCTCGGACGGGAGCAGGGTGAGGTTGAGAATGACCGCAGCTTGTCATTTAACAATTTATCCATTGACCCAAAGAGTCGCGTGGTCATAGTCAAAGAATCCCAGATCGAATTGACCGCCAAAGAATTCGACATGTTATATCTGCTGGCGCGGCATCCCAAGCAGGTTTTCACGCGCGAACAATTATTAGAGCGTATATGGGGCGGCGCGCAATACATTGACCCTGGCACCGTGACCGTGCATGTGCGCAGGTTGCGCGAGAAGATCGAAGAGGATGCCTCGAAGCCCACGCGTTTGTTAACGGTCTGGGGCGTTGGATATAAATTCGAACCTTAATTTTTTACCACAAAGGCTTGTACTGAGTTTATCGAAGTGACACAAAGGTCACGAAGGAAATAAAGCCTTTAAGCTAAACAACTTTGTGCCCGTAGTGCCCTTTGTGTTTAAAGAGTTTTTATGAAAACAACCATTTCCCAAACATCCATGCCTGCCCGCCTTGCGATGGGCATTCTATTGATCATAGCCATCTCGCTGGGAATATTTTTTCTAGTGATGTTGCCGCCATTAAAAGAGCTTGGATTGATGGCTTTATATTTGGGCGGCACTGCCCTGGTTTCAGCCCTGGCTGGGTACATTGCTTATCGCTTGGGTTGGATCAATTTCTCGCCCACGTTACGTTGGACTCTGCTGGGTGGATATGCCCTCGCGAGCATCCTCACTTTTCTCAATGTTTGGTTTTCGGCACGTATGATGTTTGCCAGCGATCATGATCTTTTGCTTGCCGTTATTTTACTGGTCTTTGCCAGTGGCATTGCAATGGTGCTGGGTTATTTTCTTTCAACCACAGTGACGGAGCGTATTCAACTGCTCAAAAGCGCGGCTGAGAAATTAGCCGAAGGCGATCTGCAAACACGCGTCCCGGTTCAGGGACGTGATGAAGTCGCCGGGTTGGCGGCAACGTTCAATCAGATGGCGGAGCAATTGCAAACTGCCGATCAAAAGCAACGCGAGCTTGAAAGCCTGCGGCGGGATCTCATTGCGTGGGTCAGCCATGATTTGCAGACGCCGCTCACGTCCATGCGCGCGATTCTTGAGGCGCTTTCTGATGGCGTCGTTGAAGATCCTGAAACTGTAAAACGCTATTTGAATACCGCGCAGCGTGATGTGCGCAATCTTTCAGCATTGATCGATGATCTTTTTCAAATGGCGCAGTTGGATGCGGGCGGTTTTCCACTGCATCGCGCAGATGCATCATTGAGTGATCTCGTTTCCGATACGCTGGAAAGCTTCACCGAACTGGCGAAGCAGCAAGCCGTCACATTGGAAGGTAATGTTGACTCCGATGTTGACCCGGTGCTGATGGATACGCAAGCCATTGGGCGCGTGCTGAATAATCTCATCAGTAATTCATTGCGTCACACATCGAACAACGGGCGTGTCAGCGTTTGGGTGCGGCGTACAACTCAGGGTGTGGAAGTAACCGTCAGCGACACGGGCGCAGGTATCCGTGCTGATGATCTGCCGCGCATCTTTGAACGTTTTTATCGCGGCGAAAAATCCCGCAATCGTGGCACGGGCGGCGCAGGGCTGGGGCTTGCCATCGCACGTGGCATCGTGCAGGCACATGGGGGCGATATTAAAGCCGAGAGTGACGGCGTGCCGGGCAAAGGCACGCAGTTCACTTTCTATATCCCGTAAAGTAAACCCTTAGAATCTCTTCATCATTCCATAATCTTTTCGTAAGGAAGTTTCCTTAGAATAGCAGCATCAGGAGACTGACTGTGAAAAGATACCTATTTGGATTGATCGCCTTAATGCTTTTTGGATGCGCGCCACAAACGGACTCTGCCATGTCAAAAATCGCTTCTTTACCAGACCTCGGACCTGCTCCTGAACTAACGAATGCTACCTGGTTGAATGTGGATGCGCCGCTGCGCCTCGCTAACTTGCGCGGCAAAGTTGTCATTGTCGAAATGTGGACATTCGGTTGTATCAATTGTCAGCACGTGATGCCGTCACTGAAAGAATGGCACAGCAAATATAATGACGCTGGTTTGGTGATCATTGGAAATCATTTTCCGGAATTTTCCTATGAACAAGATCTTGAAAATTTGAAGAATGCCATTGCTCAAAATGATATTCAATATGCTGTGGCACAAGATAATGATGGTGTCACCTGGCAGACGTATAAAAATATATACTGGCCCGCTTTATATCTCATCGACAAACAGGGACATATTCGCTACATCCACATTGGCGAGGGTAACTATAAAGAGACTGAACAGAATATCCAGGCTTTATTAGCTGAAACTTATGAATGAACTCTGGACTCAGGAAGTTTGCTTCTGTAAATTCGCCAGCAAGCTGGCTGATTCTAAATTGGAGAAATTATGAACAACAAATATAGATCCGTGCCTGTCAAATCGTCTGAGATCACACCATATTCGCAATATCTTTCGCGGCGCGATTTCATGAAAGCTGCAGGTCTCTTTGCCGGGTCTGCGCTTCTGGCAGCATGTGCGCCGTCAGTAACAGAATCAGCTGTCCCTGAGATGGAAGCGCCTGTCGTCCCCTCCGGTAAAATGGACGAGTTGGGCGATCCTGCGAATTCCTTCGAAGATATCACCCACTACAATAATTATTACGAGTTCACCACCGATAAGGAAGGTGTGGCGGCACTTGCCAAAGATTTCAACCCCACCCCGTGGACAGTGGAAGTAACGGGTTTGGTCAACAAGCCCAGGAAGTTTGGCATCGAAGACCTGCTCAGCAAGTTCACACAGGAAGAACGTATTTATCGTTTGCGATGTGTGGAAGCGTGGAGTATGGTCATCCCATGGAATGGGTTCACGCTGGCGAGTTTGTTGAAGGAAGTGGAACCAACCTCTGTTGCGAAATACGTGCGTTTTGAAACTGTGCTTCGACCCGAGGAAATGCCTGGGCAAAAGAGTCCGTTCTATCCTTGGCCCTATCAGGAGGGTCTGCGCCTCGATGAAGCCATGCATGATCTCACGCTGCTCGCCACCGGTTTATATGGTCAGCCTATGCCGAATTCAAATGGCGCACCCATTCGCTTGGTTGTCCCGTGGAAATATGGATTCAAATCCATAAAATCCATTGTCAAGATAGAATTGGTTGCAGAACAACCCGACACCCTGTGGAACATGATCGGACCCGATGAATATGGTTTTTATTCGAACGTGAACCCTGAGCGTTCACATCCGCGTTGGTCGCAAGCCTCTGAACGTCGTATCGGTGAATTTAATCGGCGCCCCACTTTGATGTTTAATGGATATGCGGAAGAGGTTGCAGAGCTTTATAAAGGCATGGATCTAAACACAAACTATTAATGCATACTGCATGTGTAGAAATGACCAGCAAATATAAATCCATCCCTGTGAAATCATCTGAGATCACGCCGCACTCATTTTATCTCTCAAGGCGCGAGTTTCTCAAAGCTGCCGGGCTGGTGACCGGGTCCGCGCTATTGGCTGCCTGCGCACCAGAGGCAACAGAGACTGCTTTTCCTGTGAAGAAAGACGAATTCGGCGACCCTGCCAATTCGTTCGAAGATATTACCCATTACAATAATTTCTGTGAATTTAGCGAGAACAAAGCAGCGGTTAATAAACTTTCGAAAAACTTCAAGAGTCACCCATGGACGGTCGAGGTGTATGGGTTGGTTAACAAGCCAAAGACCTATGCCATTGAAGATCTGCTCAAAAAATTTCCACAAGAAGAACGTATTTATCGCCTGCGGTGCGTGGAAGCCTGGAGCATGGTCATTCCATGGCTGGGTTTTCCGCTCGCCAGCCTTTTGAAAGAAGTTGAACCGACTTCAGATGCGAAATTTGTGCGCTTTGAAACTCTCATGGATACGAAACAATTCCCGCGTGAGGGGAGTCATCTCTATCCCTGGCCGTATCAAGAAGGTTTGCGCCTTGATGAAGCGATGCATGATTTGACGATCTTGGCAACCGGTTTATATGGTCAGTCATTACCCACCCCGAATGGTGCGCCCATTCGTTTGGTTGTGCCATGGAAGTATGGATTCAAATCCATCAAGTCGATTGTCAAAATTGAGCTGGTTGATACACAACCTGGCACATTTTGGAAAAGGATCAATCGGAAGGAATATGGTTTCTATTCCAATGTAAACCCAAATCAACCGCATCCGCGCTGGTCACAAGTATCCGAACGGCGAATTGGGGAATTCTCCCCTCGCCCGACCTTGATGTTTAATGGATACGGTGATCAAGTCGCTCAGCTTTACGATGGCATGAATTTGGAATCATCCTTTTAGTAAAGCTCTGCCTGCAAGATTTGTGTCAATTCTGTCGAAGCATTCGCAACACCTATGAGAATTTATGAAATCTTTTTTTAAACGTTATACGCCTCTTCAAATCGCCATGCACATCTATGCATGGTCTGCCCTTGTGATTCTGATCTTTCAGTTCTTCACGCACAACCTCACTGCTAATCCAATCCAGGCGTTGGAACAGCGTACAGGTCGGCATGCCATCACGTTGCTCGTTTTATCGTTGGCCTGCACACCGCTTAATACACTTTTCAGATGGAGCGAGTTACTCAAACGCCGTCGCGCACTGGGATTGTACACGTTCATGTACGCGACCATCCATGTGTTGATCTTTGTGCATCTTGATTATGGTCTCGCATGGAGCACCATCGTTCAAACTGTTTTCGAGAAACCATATATCCTTGTTGGCGCCACAGGTTTCCTCCTGCTTACTCCACTTGCATTTACCTCCTTTGATATTTGGAAAAAACGTCTCGGCAAAACCTGGAAGCGCCTGCACCAACTCATCTACCTGATCGCGCCACTACTTGTATTACATTACGCCTGGAGCAAAAAAGGCGACTTCTTCGCTTTACAAGGTGAAATTGTCCGCCCGTTGATCTATGGACTGATCGTGCTCCTTTTCCTCATCATGCGGATTTCTCCCGTACGGAGAGCCCTCGCCTCTTTGCCAAGCCGAATCCTGCTGCTGATCAAAAAGCGGAATCTACAACCTGAAACTGATTCTCATTAATTCGTTCAGCCCTTGTACTTAAACAATTACGCCCTCGTCAGCGACGAGGGCGTAAAACTTTTAACGTTTGATTACCAGGTGGCGTTCAACCAACCGCGCAGTTCCATGGCTTTGACCACGCGCGTGATCGCTACCATGTAGGCTGCATCGCGCATGTAAACGCCTTCTTTTTCACTGGTCTCGACAACACCGCGGAAAGCATTTGTCATTTTGGTGTCGAGTTTCTCGAGCACTTCCTGCTTTGTCCAATAGAAGTTCATATCGTTCTGGACCTGTTCGAAGTAGGAGGTTGTTACGCCACCAGCGTTGCAGAGGAAATCGGGGATATCAAAGATCTTGTTGGCTTTGAAGAATTCATCCGCTTCGGGTGTGCAGGGACCGTTCGCGCCTTCAGCAACGATACGGACACGGCTCGACATCTTCTTGATGGTATCGCCGTTGACATGACCTTCGATGGCGGATGGCATCAACACATCGGCTTCCTTGGTGATCCAGGCTTCGCCGTCTTCGATCAAATAGCCGGCTTCTTCAGCGGCTTTCTTGTCGATGGTGCCGTACTGGTCCACGATGGTGAGCAGGAAGCGGGGATCCACACCCTGCTTGTGGCTGTAGGTATAGGATTTCTTGTCATGGCGGTCCCAGCAGGATACGCAGGCGACCTTGCCACCGAGTTGTTCAATAAAACCGATCGCGGCATATTGAGCCACATTACCAAAACCTTCAATGGCGGCAACGGCTTTCTTGGAATCCATCTTGAGGTGTTTGAGGGCTTCGCGCACAGTATAGATCACGCCATAACCGGTGGCTTCCGTTCTGCCTTCAGAGCCGCCACTGCCCAGCGGTTTGCCAGTGAACACACCCGGGGTGTATTGACCAACAAGGCGGGAATATTCATCCATCATCCAACCCATCATTTGAGGAGTGGTGCCAACGTCCGGTGCGGGCACGTCGTTGCGTGGACCGATATTCTTCCACATCGCGCCGACCCAGCCGCGGCAGATCTGTTCTTTCTCAACAGAAGATAGAGCGGATGGATCACAGATCACGCCGCCTTTGCCACCGCCGAGCGGAATATCCGCCACGGCGCATTTCCATGTCATCCATGTAGCGAGCGCGCGTACAGTATCGAACGTCTCAGCTGGGTGGAAGCGGATGCCGCCCTTATTGGGACCGCGCGCATCGTTATGTTGAACGCGAAACCCCTGGAAGACGCGGATCGAGCCATCGTCCATGCGGATCGGGATGCGGAAAGAATATTCGCGCATCGGCCAGCGCAACACTTCGCGTACGCCGAGATCAAGATTGAGCTTCTCAGCAACACCGTCGAATTGTTTTTGCGCCATATCAAAGGCATTAAGTTGTCCGGACATTATTATTCTCCTATAATAAGGTTTTGGGTTTAGAAAAAACATAAGCGGGCAGCCCGGATAGGGAGCCCGCTCTAAATTTTTTGGAGTATGTAAGCTTCACATTCATAAAGTTATGATCCAGTAAAGCGTCCTGGGACTTAACGTTATCATGATTGACAAACACTCGTCAATATGACAATCATCGTATGAATAGTATGCAAAATGAACAAAAGACCGAGCCTGCGCTCGGTCTTTTGGCTTTATTCTGGATTGTTTTCGTCGAACTCGTCATCCCCTGAGTCGAACTCATATTCGACCTTTTCATGGTCAAGGTAAACCCATAACAGTAAAACGTGCCCATCCGGGGTATCCACATTGCGGGCCGCAAAGATTGGCGCAACCTGTTCCATGCCCATGTCGTTGCGATAATGCAAATGCATCGGCACTTTCGCATTCCAGGCACGGTAACAGCGCTCAACCAGTGCGGGTCCGTTAAACGTCCGCAGGCGCGTGAGGGCAGGCACAGATAAGCGCGAGCTTTCGTTCAAGCCCAACGCCCAGCCATCATTCACGGCTTCAAAAACAGGAGGGGGACCTTCAATAATTGTGATCTTGTCTTCCATAGTGCCGCCAATATACCATAAAAGGGATTTAAACAACCTTGCGAAACCATGATTTGATAATCCCATCCTTTGTACTACACAATAACCGGATGGAAAACCGCATCTTTCAAAGCCTGGGCTTGTTCCTGCTTAATCTGCCTATTTCTACCTAGGGCTTTGACCTTCTTTGCTATATACAAGACGATATGACCCAGCGATTTGTTTCAAGCTATTTTCACCACAAAATTGCCATGCGTTACGCTTGCGCATCATTTGTGGGCTAGGTATACTTGGGACACTATGCAACCAGTAAAAATCGGACGCTACGAAATCAGATCTGAATTGGGCCGCGGTGGCATGGCTACCGTCTATCGTGGTTGGGATACATTGTTCGAGCGCGAGGTGGCTGTCAAAGTATTGCCTCGTGAACTCCTGCACTCAGACCCGCAGTTCAAGTTGCGTTTCGAGCGTGAGGCGAAGATCATTGCCTCACTCGAACATCCCTCCATTGTGCCGGTGTATGATGTTGGCGAAGACGATGGCCAGCCGTATTTTGTCATGCGTTACATGAGCGGGGGCTCACTTTCTGAACGCATCAAAGCCAAAGTAATGACAGTCGAAGAAGCTGTGAAGATCCTTGGTCAGCTTGCGCCAGGTATGGATGAAGCGCACTCGAAAGGCATCGTTCATCGCGATCTCAAGCCTAGCAATATTCTATTTGATGGCAAGGGCGTTCCATATATTTCTGATTTTGGTATTGCCAAATTATCACAGGCGCAATCTGGCAATATGACCGGTAGCGCCATCATTGGCACGCCTGCTTACATGGCTCCTGAACAAGCTCAAGGCACGGGCGTGGATGGACGTACTGATATTTACGCAGTGGGCATCATCCTGTTCGAAATGCTTACCGGTCGACAACCCTATGAAGCCGATACGCCCATGGCGGTTGCCTTCAAACATATTACCGACCCGGTACCTAATATTCTGGCATCCAACCCCAACCTGCCTGATGATGTTGAAAATGTTATTCAAATGGCAATGGCAAAGGATAAGGAAGAACGCTTTGCCACCGCTGGTGACCTTGTAGATTCGCTGCGCACGATTGCCTCCGGACAAAAAAACGCGCCTGAAAAAGCTACAGTTAAGGTTGCCTTGCCAAAGACTGCTGTCAAGGGCGGTGCTCCAAAAACTGTCAAGGCTGGGGCAAAGGTTGCAGAGGCGCCAGCTCAAAAGGGATTCAACATCTGGTTGGTGATCATTCCCGTGGTTTTGCTGGTAGTGTTCGGAGGTGGTTACGCCTTGTTAAGTGCGATCAAGCCTCCCGCTGAAACAGAGACGCCTGTTGTCGCGACCTCCACATCTGCACCGGTTACCGAAACAGCTGAAGTTGTACCGCAAGCCACTGAGACCACATCCGCAGTGATCGTTGAACCTCCCACTGCAACAGTTCCCCCGCCTGCTACCGACACGCCCGCCGCTCCCAAAGCGCCAGTCATCGGCGGCGCGGACAAGATTGCCTTCGTCGCCAACCGCGAGATCTGGATCATGAATGTGGATGGCTCTGACCGGAAACAACTCACCTTCGACGGCGCTGTCAAGAGTGATCTGCAATGGTTGAACGACGGCAAGACCATCATCTTTATCAGCGGCAAGACCATCAAATATTACGACATTACCACTGATGTTGTGGATACGCTTACCACATTCCCATCTGAAGCTTCGGTGGATGCCTTCCGTGTTTCAAATGATGGTACGCAGGTAATGCTTGCCATGAGCAACAATATCTTTGCAGTGCCATTCGATTTTGAAGCCTTTAAGAAGATCACTCTGCGGGGACAACTTGGCCAAATTGAAGGTGCCTGCCTCTACCAGCAGGTCTCCAAAACGCTTTCTGTATCTAGAGTGCGCGAAGTGCGTTGGTCGGCAGATGACAAACTGGTTGCGTGGCTGTTCATCGGCAACGATCCCAACAATCAGACTCTCCAATCCGAACAGGTCAGTATATTGGATATCACTGCCTGTAAGCCGGAACTGATTCGTTTAAGGGATAACTTCCCCGGCTCACGTTTCGTCCCGGATGGATTTGAAAGCCGCGAAATGCCCGACTTTGACTGGAACGGCACCGATCAATTTTCATTCAATACTTCTCTGCGTAATGGTGGCTGGGGCAACCTGTATATCTATAACTGGAACTCCCACAAAGGTGTACGGCAGATGCCGATCAGTGTGTGTTGTTTCCGCGATGTGCGTTGGAGCCCGGATGGTAATTTCGTTTTCTTTGCATTCCAGGATATCAAACTGGGAGGCAGTGCCAGGACCCAGTTATATTATGTTCCGGTTGGTGAGTTAAATACCGGCGCAAACTTTATACCCCTGCCATTGCCTGAAAATTTCTTTACGAATCTCAGGGAAGCCACACAGCCCGCCCTGCGTAAGGCACAGCAGCCTTAAAGCGCACGCACGATATCGCGCACCAAACCCGGTCCGCGATATACCAACCCTGTATACACCTGAACAAGACTCGCTCCCAAGGCGAGTCTTTTCTTTGCATCATCTGAACTCATGATCCCGCCCACGCTCACAACCGGGATTTTGCCATCCACACGTTTTACAATTTGACGAAGAACCGCCTCGCTCTTACCCGCCAGCGGACTTCCGCTCAACCCGCCTGTTTCACCCTGATGCTGTGACCGCAATCCCGTGCGCGCCAACGTTGTATTCGTAGCGATAACGCCATCCATGTGCGTAGACAGGATCACATCGATCGCATCATCCAATTCTGATTCGGTGAGATCAGGTGCCAGCTTGACGAGCAGCGGCAGTCGTTTCTTGAACTTTGTCTCTTCGAGTTTGCGTTGGGCATGTAAATGCATGAGCAGTCCGCTTAATGCTTCACGTCCCTGCAATTGACGCAAGCCAACGGTGTTCGGTGAACTGATATTGATCGTCAGATAATCGGCATACAGCGCAAAGTTCTGCAACAGCTCGAGATAATCCAACACGGCTTCTTCGTTAGGCGTATCTTTATTCTTGCCGAGGTTGATTCCCAGGACTGTATCGCCTTTGTGAACTACGATGGGTTTATTCCTTTGTCCGCGTGGTTGAATCCCAAATGTACGCTCGAACCAGCCATAGCGTAAAGCTGGGTTGAGTTGCATTTGTACGAACTCCGAACCTTCGCTGGGGAAGCCCAAGCGATTGATCACTGCCTCATCTTCCAACAAACGGAAGACGCGCGGCTTGGGGTTACCCGCCTGCGGACGCGGTGTGACCGTGCCGACTTCAACATGACCAAAACCCAGCGCAGCGAGTCCTTGAATGGCAAGTGCGTTTTTGTCATACCCTGCGGCAAGCCCAACGGGATTCTTGAAGGTCAACCCAAAAACTTCCACCGGTTTGGACGGCGCTTTATAGAGTAGCTTGATCAGCCAGTTGGAAAGCGAAGAGTTCCCTGCAATGCGCAAGGCATGCAGTGTAAGTCGATGAGCAGTTTCAGGGTCGAGCTTGAAAAGATAAGGTCGTAAGCGGTTATACATTAGTCAAATGCCGTCCGTCGGTTTGGGTCTTGGATGTGTGCAAACACTTCCCGCAGCATACTTTCGTCGGTGCGGTATAGCGATAATGGCGGCAGGTCATTCAGATCGAAGAAATCTACTGCCATTGTTTCGTGGCTGACCTGCGGCTCGCCGCCGATCAGTGTGCAAAGAAAGATGATCTTGAAGGCGTGATAGAACTCCAGGGGTTCGATGCGGTTGGCATCGATGACTGCAACAACCTTCTCAGCCTTTACATGATAACCGCTTTCCTCCCAGACTTCACGTTCTGCCACCGAGGCGGGCGCATTGCCAAGATCCGCCCAGCCGCCGGGCATTGCCCATCTGCCATCCATTCTTTCCTGGATCAACAATATTTTGCCCTCGTGCACCACCGCACCACGTACATCGATCTTTGGTGTGGCATAACCTGCCTGCATGGAAAAACTTTCCAGCACAGATGCTCTGGAAAGTTCGGATTGACTTTCGAGCATCTCCGCCGTGATTTCCTGCAAACGCTTGTAGCGTTCGATGTCGAATTCATTCTGGCTATAAGTCAGCCCCGCCTGACTCAACGAGAATATTTCCCGTGCCCATGCGATCCATTTTGGAGGCTTCGAATTCATGCCTGACCAACTTCCACAGTTTCAATGAACTCCGCCTGTTCAAGGCGATGTAAATAGAATTGTTGACGCGTCAATCCGGAGCGATCGCGCATTTCGTAAAGTTCCTTGCGGGTGTATTTTGGATCATGGATATGGATCTCCTGCCGTACCGATACACCGCTGGTGTTGTTGACTGCATCTTGAATACGTTTTTTGTGACCGAACAACATTTCGTTGGGTAATTCATCGAATGGAAAATAATCCACTTCAATGGTTTCATGCGGCTGAGTTCGTAATTCGCCGCCAAGCGGCTTTGCCGTATACAACACTGCATGGACATCATGCATGCCTCCGCCCATTCTTGAATAGACACCGACGAGACGCGTCAGTTCCACATTCAAGCCTGTTTCCTCTTTCACTTCCCTGATCCCCGCTTCAGCCAAAGACTCGCCTTCCTCCACCCCGCCACCGGGCAGGCACCACACTTCAAAATCTTCGCGCTTGGTTAATAGAACCTTTCCATCATCGATCACAGCAACGATCACAGCCAATCCGGGCATTGGATTATTTCCTTCCATTCTTTGAGAGTCGCATTAGCGTTTCGAGCATAGGTAAGACGTATTTGAGACGCTTATTGGTTTCAGCGAGACTGTTCTCACGCTCGTGTTTAAGTTCAGCGGCATCGCGTTTGAGGATGAATGGATCCTCCCATGCCAGCCAATCCACAGGGCGGGTGTGGATATTTTCCTGCAAATAAAAGACCATTTCAGCGACCATGCTTAGGTCGGGATTCTTCACGAGCGGCATGATCTCACGCAACTGCCCGGCACACACAACGATGTGACACCAGCCATAATCCAACTCCAACCCGAACAGGTTTTTTCCAACACTCGTAACGATCCCTTCGAGTTCGCGATAGTTTTGTGGATGGGTTTCCCATGCCATGAGTGAACGTTGAAAGATAAGAGGTAGATCTTTGGCGGAAAGCGAATCAACATTTGCCAGAAACGAATCTCTGTATGCACCTTCCAAGGCAAATGCTACACGGTCTGGATAACAAAGATGGAGCGGTTGATCGAGGTGCGCTGTCTCTGCCGCGCGTTGATACAAAGACGCAAAGTGCTCGCCAACAAGTTTATCTTCAGCGACGGGGAAGACCGTGAAAAAACTATCAGCGTGGATCAGGTTATTTTGTTGGAGCAATTCTAAGGAAGAAGGAGGCGCACTAACGTAGGCGTGGTCGAAGTGATTCTTTAAATCCGGCATAATGGCTTGGATGTGCGGGAACATCGTCCCATCTGGGTCGTTATAGGGAAATGCGAGCGCAGGCTTCATTTATTCTTTTTTCTGTCCGCTTTTGATCAAATAATATTGCACCACTTCCTCTTCGGGGTGCGGAATGTTCATGAGCGCGAACATCGCCGCCAGTTCGCCGCGATGATGCGTGTTGTGATTCGGCGGCTGGACGACCATTTGCCACAATGGCAATGTGAACGTCTCGCCTTTGGGGTTGGTGTAGGTGACGTTGCTCATCAGTGATGGCTCGGTTTGTGCGGCGATGAAGTTACGCATATTCTTTTCCACATCCATCCAATATTCGCGAATGGACGCGGCGGTCGGAAAATCCTGCGGGTTGAGGAACACGCCGTTCTCGCCGTGCCAGCGTTGCTGCCACATGCGCTCGGAGCTCATCATATGCACGCAGATCGCATGGACACTATCCCATGAATGTCCCTGCTTGCGGAAGAGTTGTTCATTAGTGAGCGTTTCAGCTACGGCAAGATAACGTTTGTTCGCCCAGTAGTTGTATTCGTAAATTTCAGTCAGATAATTTTTCAGGTTCATGTTGGTTCCTGTTCGGTGAGTGGATCAACTTTACAATCTTACCAAAGATGAGCCGGGTTATTGCGCTGCCCTGTTGACAGTACTTTTTAATGATCGCTTTCTGTGATCACCAAATTCCAAATATGGCGTCCCATATCTTCCCAATACATTCTCCAATCTGTGTTGTCGAACTGTGCGTTGGGTATCCAATTCGGCGTTGGAGGAGATGTGATTTTGCTGATCCGATTCCAATCATAATATGGATCAAAGGTGGGAACCGGATGATTATCATCCTGCATGACCAGGGATCGATAGGGAATGCTCCAGAATTGAGGTCCAAGCGGAGTATTGCCAATCTTAATTGAAGGGACCACCAATGTAAGGGTGGTTGTCCAATCGTCTATGACCTGTATACATTGATCGTTATTCGTGACAGCGATTGGATAGCCTACGATACCAGACACCGGACCATGTGTAATCACGATGTTTTGCGCCAGAATATGATCATCATGGTTCGGCCTGACGTGTATATCAGACCCACTGATCAATTCCATTTCCTTGATCGGGATCTGAACAGTCAGAATATTGTCGTTATATGCCTGTGCCCGGTAGGACGGTGTAGTGATCGTGATGACAAACAACATTTCGTTGCGCCCGCTCAGGTTGCGCATTGTCTCGTCAACTTTGGCGGCAAAATCATTCTGCGGCGTTGAATTATTGATATCAATAAGCGAGGTGGTGTTGATGCGACTGAGCAAATGATTCAACACAACATACTGAACTAATACAGGGTCCAAATAAGTGACCACGACCCGCACCATTTGCGCATCATTAATGGGCATATCCTTATAGTCTGACCAATGACCTGTGTTTTTCCCCAATTGTGTAAAGGCATCCTGTCTGGCGCTTAGCGAGCCGTTCCTATAATCTGCGTAGATCCTTGCGGCGTTCTCTGATAGCTGGTGGGAACGATATGGGTTCGCCGCAGGGGTTGGAGATATGCAAGTGGGCAGTGCTGCGGCAACTGCGCTTGCGGGCGTTCCACAGGCTGTAACGAAAATGCAGACGCCCAGACATGAACCGATCAGGAATCTATCAAATACAGCAGCTCGAAAATACATGAATCAACTTCCTCCTATTCAAACACTTGCAAAGACACCCCGGCTGGAACTCGGTTTTAAAAAGACTACTTCAGTATACAACCAAAATTCAAGAGATGCCGCCCAAAACTGCTTAAATATTCCGGCTACTGCGCTCTGACCTTATGATTGTTTTTTACTCTCCTTCAACATCTCAATTGTTTTGACAATGCGACTCTGGCGTGTTTCTTCCTTCTTGGCTTCTTCGATCCACTTCACATATTCCTTCTGACGCGTATAAGACAACTTCTCAAAAGCGGACTTGGCAGCTTTATCGGATTTAAACGCCCGCTTCAACTCCGCAGGGACGGTGACCACGCGTTCTTCAACGTCCAACTCCACTGACACCTTAACATCATCACCGAACGTCTTACCCACCTGCTCACGGATGGATTTGAGGATCAATAACAAATGACACTCTGATCCCATCCGCACCAATGTACCGCGATAAGGCACGCCCTCGATCAGCGCTTTGACCTTAGGCTTCTTCGACCCAAACGCCGCTTCCACATCGAACGGCACTTCCACGAACGCACCGCCTCCGCCTGCATTTTGGATGATTGCTGTAAAAGTCTGTTTTTTTGTCATGGCTTATTTCCTTCTTCATTAACTTTCCAATGCTTGCGGACAGCGTTTCCATCAGGATATTCTGTCGTCATCACACTTTCCACGTCAAATTCAAAAAGGATATAACGTTCAGCATACTGATATGGACAGACCCTGATCGCCACTGCGCGCATTTCGGGATCTTCAATAAACTTTGCCCTGCCTGTGACAACCACTTCACCGCTCTCGCCGCTGTTATCTGCCACTGCACAATGGACTGCATACCGCGGATCGCGCAGAAGGTCATTCTTTTTTGGCGATGTGGGTTCCATAAATACAAAGAAGTGACCCTCGCCAATCATTGGCGTGAACGGATGCACACGTGGCGAGCCATCTTTGCGCGTGGTGGCAAGATAAGCGACTTTTCCGTGCAGTCGCGTTTTGCTGAATTCAGCAACTTCAGGGGATTGGGATTCTAATTTGCTCCAGCTCATTTTCTTTCCTTGTGTGCCTCAAAAAGTTGATCAGCTAATTCTGTAATTTCAGATCGCATATGCAACTTGTTCAACCATTTTTCTGGAATACCTGTCTCGCCATAAAAAGCACCAGCAATTTGACCGCAAATCGCTGCGGTCGTATCTGCATCATCACCGAGATTGGCGGCTAGCAAAATTGCGGCTTCAAATGTATCCCTTTGATAAAAACACCACAGCGCAGCTTCTAAACTATCAACTACATAACCTGTGCCGTGGATTTGTGTAGTAGTTTTTTGAGAATAGTTTCCGTTAGCGATGTCGTTAATTTTTGGAGCGGAGGTTTGAATTTTTGTATCAAATAATATCTGGTCTTTGCTTTGACCAGCTAATGCACGCCGAAGCATTTCTGCAAAAAGTTGGCATGCCTCAATACATTCTAGCGCGCCATGCGTGGTACGTGAACTCTCTCCTGCAAAGTGAGTAATCTTCTCTGAGTCAGGAAAATAATACATTGGTATTGGAGCGAGACGCATCAAAGAGCCGTTGCCAGCTGAATTTGGCGAATCTCTCCCGCTGAAAGGATTTCTTGTGCGATGATAACGATCCAGTGCATAACTAACTGTATTGCCGATATCAAAGCATCTTCCTGTGCTGCTCAAATAGCCGTTTTTATACCAATCCCAATAGCGATCCATTTGGTCAGCGGAATCAAAGCCTTGTTTTGTGATTAAACTTGTTGCAAGACACAAAGCCATGGACGTGTCATCGGTCCATTGCCCGGGCTTCAAGCCAAATACCCCTCCGCCAACCATATCCGTTACTGGTGGGAATGCTCCCCTCGACTTAAACTCTACAGTTGTACCGATTGCATCACCAACTGCTAGTCCAAGTAAACAGCCGCGAAAACGATCAGAATAATTACTCAAATCAAATTCCAGTCATTTGTTTACTTTTCCAACTTCCTTGGAATGAGATTCCTGCCACCAACCCATGCACCGATCATCGTTCCCAAAACAGATAGGAAAAAACTGAAGAACACAGCCACCTCAAAGCGACTAAGAGTCAGCGCATCGAGCACGGGCATGCCTTGGGTGTTGGCGCTCATCCGCAGGGATGTGGGAATCAAGATGCCGATCACACCACCGATGAATGCGCCAGCTCCCATGCCGGTGTAGGCGCCAAAGCTAACGCCGCCAGTTGTCCCCGCGGTTTTGACGGTCAGCGCGGCGGCTAGTATGCCGGTCAAGATGCCGAGTGCCAGCCCTATCGCCAGACCAAGCAAGGTTGCATTCAAAGTGCCTGCGATGGCTCCCAAGCCTGCGCCGATCAACCCGCCAAAGAATGCACTGAGTCCGCCGCCAAAGATGATGCTTTTTTGCATGATTGAATTACTCATCATTACCTCTAAATAGGAGATTGAGAAAGAAACCTTCTGGTTGTATCAATTCTATCCTTTTCACAAACGCGTCGCTTCTGTTGTGTTTTGGATATTGGCTGTGATGGTAGTTTTGTCATCTGCATTAACTTATAGTTCTTTATATTTCACATGAATATAAGCGCTAGTACTTTTGTTATCATAAAGAGACTCAACAGTGCCCCATGAAAACTTATGTGGTGTATGCCCAAGGACCTTTGCCAAAACAGACGAATGGTATTTTTCTAAACTTCTTTCGCCTGCGTCAGACCAATCACTCCACTTTGGACCATTCTTGTCGTCCCATGCGGCTAACATGATGCTATAAAGTCTTTCTCCATTGAAATAGGCAACAGCTGTCCACCATTTATCATATAGGGAAGATGGGCTTATTCTCCATGAAGCATAAGGCTCATTCAACACTTCAGGTTTCGCCTTTTGCCCCAAAGTAGATTTCAAAAAACCGGAACGCGTAGTGCTAGGAGAAAGCGGGAAATCCCATTCTGGAAATTGCATCTCGCCAGTCTTTTTGTCTATCATCTGTTTCCCTATTATTGTTCTAAGAACTTCCTCGTCGCCACAATTTTATCCTTCTCCACTATTCCGCTGTTATCTAATTTCCCAATAAATTGTGGTTTCACCCGGGTTGTATGGGACTTCAATCGAAGGGTAAAGCGTGTTGCCATGTGCGCCCGCGTCGCTGTCCCTGCCCGGCTTGCTGACCGATTGAGTGGCAGCGTCACTCTTTAACAGAAGCAGATAGATCATCCCACAAGAGTTGCCCAAGGGGATGTTGAGCCAACCATCAGCGGAGTCCTGAACGAAGTTATCCGTGTCATAGGGGTTCCCATTCGTGCCGTTGGGTATCTTGAACATGACGGAAACCTTCGCACCACTGACTTCCTCCTGCGGATCGCGTGTGCCGTTCGCATTGAGGTCTTTCCAAAGCAGTACCTTCACGGTTGCCGATCCACTCGATGCGGCGGATTGCCAGAATCCGAAATCGGCTTTTTCCATGCCTTTCAGATCGCGGTGAAGCGAGGTGGTGGAGTAATAACCGCAAGGCGGAAAGACGCTGACATCAAAGAAGTGTGTATAGCTAACCGAGAAATCGGCGTGACCGTTCGAGTCGGTGAACTTGACCTCGCGATACATGCCACCATGCACATTCCATGTCGCGATGACCAGCGTGTCTGGCAGGGGCGAATACGACTCAGGCATTGTCCCGTTGCCGCTTTCATCGACAAATGTGGTGACGGTCGCTTTGGTATCCGTGATGGACGGAGATGGGGTGCACGCCAATATTGCCAGCAACAGAACCAGGAACGCGAGCAGGGCTTGTTTCATCCTCCTACTAACCTTTCAGGAAGTTTCGGGTTTCTGTGACCTTAGCCTTGTCAATTTTGCCTGTCTCTTCCCAATAATCCAGCATCTGCGTGATTGTCAGCACCGCATGCATGGAATAGCCTGCCTGCGCCAGCGACTCCTTCGCGCCGGATTGACGATCCACCAGTACAACGACATCTTTCACAACCAAGCCTGCGCCGGTCAGTTTTTCGATGGCTTCGAATTTGCTTCCGCCGGTGGTGGCGAGATCGTCAATGATGACGGCAGTCTCGCCTGCGTGATATTCGCCCTCGATCTCCGCTTTCGTGCCATAGGATTTGGCTTCCTTGCGCGGATAGATCATAGGATAGTCTCCTGCGAGACTGATCGCAGTCGCAATCGGAATGGCCGCATAGGGCAAACCCGCGATGCGGTCAAACTTTAATTCTTTGAGAATCGGCAAATAAGCCTGTCCAATTTTCTCAAGTAGTTTGGGATAGGTGATGATCTGCCGTAGGTCAATGTAGATCGGGGATTTGAGTCCCGACTTGAGAGTGAATTCCCCGAATTTGATACAGCCTGCGGAGAGGAGTTCGTCGGCGAGGGATGTGAGATGAGTGTCGAGTTGTGGCATGGTTAAGTCCTTTTTTGGACGCAGATGAACGCTGATAAACGCAGAAAAAAATCAGCGTGGGTCAGCGTTTTTCAGCGTCCTATTTGATTTCTTATACTTAAGATTTGGTCACGAATCTCTGCGGCAGCCAAGCCAGGTTTTTCAGCGCGTGAGATTCCGCGCGAGATAGGGATGAGCATCCCTTTGCCATCTTTGCGGAGACCGGATTTCAGTGCCAGTTCTAACTCTGCGCCTTGCGCGCCTACACCAGGGGAGAGAAACCATAAGTCAGGTGCAACCGCACGGATGTTGGACATGATCTGCGGATGCGTCGCGCCGACAACAATGCCAATATTGTTCTTCTCATTCCATTGCTGTGCAAGTTGTGCAACGTAGTTGTACATCGGCATTGGGTTATCGGTGGCGGGAGGTAGGACAAGTAAGTTTTGCAAATCCATCGAACCGGCGTTGGATGTTTTACATAATAAGAAAACCCCTCTTTCTGAATTCTGAATGAACGGCTCGATCGAGTCTTTGCCAAGATATGGACTCAACGTAATGCAGTGCGCGCCGAGAGTCTCAAACGCGGACTTGGCATATGCCTCCGCCGTGGATGCAATGTCGCCACGTTTGGCATCGAGGATGACGGGGATCATCGAACCTATACGATTTGATTCGTGTTGAATCGCTTCGATGACCTGCTTGAGCGCCGTCCAGCCTTCGGCGCCGAAGACTTCGAAGAACGCCGCGTTGGGTTTGAATGCCGCAGCGTAGGGCGCGGTCTGTTTGACAAGATTCAGGCAGAAGTCCAGAGCTGATGCGGCGGTGGGCTGCTTAAGATCGCTTACGTGCGGATCGAGTCCAACGCATAAGAGCGAGGAACAGTCATCGACGCGTTTTTCGAGAAAAGAGAAGAAAGTTTCCATGGTTGTAGTATACAGGTAAACAAGTACACAAGTAGACACGTGTTTCCGTGTTTACCTGTATACCTGTTTACGTGTCTCCTTGTCTACGCTTTTCCTAGCACCATCGCCAACAACGCCATTCTCACATACAACCCATACTCCATCTGACGGAAATACGCGGCACGCGGATCATCATCGAAATCCACGCTGATCTCGCCGACGCGCGGGAGCGGATGCATCACCGCCATCTCCTGCTTCGCGGCTTTCATGATCTCGGGGTCGATCACATACGCACCCTTGACCTTTTCATAATCGGCGGGATCTTCGAAGCGTTCCTTTTGCACACGGGTCACATACAGGATGTCGGTTTCAGGCAAAACTTTTTCGAGCGAACTGAACTCACCCTGCGGCACATTCTTCTCTGCCACTTCATCCATCACTTCCTTGGGCATGCGCAGAATCTCAGGCGAGACGTAATTCAACTTGATGTTGCTGAACTGCGAAAGCAGACGCGCCAGCGAGTGGACGGTGCGTCCGTATTTCAGATCGCCGAGCATGGTCACGGTCAGGTTATCGAGCCGCCCCAACTCTTCCATGATAGTGAACGTATCGAGCAGTGCCTGTGTGGGATGTTCGCCCACGCCATCGCCCGCGTTGATCACCGGCTTCTTCGCCGCCTTCGCCGCGATCGCCGCCGAGCCCGTTTCAGGATGGCGCAGCACGATCACATCGGCATAACATTCAAGCGTGCGGATGGTATCGGGCAGGCTCTCGCCTTTTGACACCGACGAATATTTCACCTCACTGATCGGGATGACCGATCCGCCGAGTCGTTCCATCGCTGCCGTGAAGGACGATGATGTACGCGTGGACGGTTCATAAAAAAGATTGGCAAGAATTTTGCCTTTGAGCAGGTCGAACGTCCCCACGCTTTCGACCATGCCGCGCATCTCGTGCGCCACGCCGAACACATACTCCAGGTCGCTACGTCCGAACTGCTTGACCGAAATAATGTCCTTGCCATACCACTCGGCGTTTTTATTCTCGCCGAACGGCAGATGAGGGTTGGTGGATGAAGTTGGCATAAGTATTTAGTCTCCTAGTCTGTTAGTTTGCTAGTCTGCTAGTCTTTCCGTTTCGACTATATGACTAGCCGACCAGAAGACTATCAGACTAATTTTGTTTATCGGGACTCTGTTTGCACGCTGACAACGAATCCCGTTGAATCACATGGTTCTACGCTTCAGCCTTTCTCCGCTCGGATTCTTTCTACGGGTGAGGCTGATTCTGTTTCGAGAGACATTATCTTGTCCTCAATAATGCCATCAAATAACCAAAGTCATATGCCGTTGCATTCATCATTCCATGTGCAACCATGCTTGTAGCAATTGTCTGCGAACGCCACACAAGCCAACCAAGCACAAGGGCACCAACAGGAACAATGATCCAGAAAGAGATCGGAGCATCGTTTATATAGTAAATATGACTGAACGTGAATAAACCGGCTTGGAACAACCATATCCAATGTTCACGCCAGTTTCGCTTCTTGAGAAAGCCCCACAAAAATCCACGGAAGAGAGGCTCTTCTGATACGGCAGCATATCCAATTTGTTGAACAAAACTTGAAGGAATATTGATAAGGGCTCTGAAAGCAGGGGTCAGCGGTAATGAAGAACTTGCTGGCACTTGAAATGACATAGGATAACTCAGAACAATCGTTGTTAACAATCCCGTTGCAATTCCAATAACAAGCCAACCAAGACCAACGGGCTTCATGCCTGGCAATTTAGAACGTTTCAACCATATAGCTATGGCAAATACAATTGCAATTGACCACATAATTAAGCTGGAAATGCTTGGAAAGGTAAGTAAATACTCATTGAGTCCTCGATATTTCAAAACCAGAGTTTGAACAGGCTGGAAGAGTATTATGATGATTACAGCTAAAGTGTCTATGTGATAGTCAGCGAGATTGTCTACTTCCCACCAAATGAGAAATGTGGTTAGCAAGTAAGTTCCGATTTGATATACGATATCTGTCCACGCCCATTCGATGTTGAAGAAACGCATGCCTGCTTCAAATGGAATCCGCAAAATCAACAGCCCTATTAAGGTCAGCAAGAATACCTGCTGATGTCTTGATGTGTTGTTATCTTGAGTTTGATTCATTGTGCTCTCCAAGTTTATTTTACTCTCCTGAATTCTTTTTAATATCTTTATTTCTCATCCTCATGCCCATGCCTGTGATGAATATCAGGCTTGTGATCGTGCGTATGTTCCTCGGCGGGTGAGACTGATTCTGTTTCGATATTTTTTATCCGAGCCTGTATAAATACATCATATAGCCAAGGATATTTCCAATCGCATTCATCATGCCATGTGCGACCATACTTGAAGTAATCGTCCTTGAACGCCATACAAGCCATCCAAGCACGAGGGCAATGACTGGAACAACAATCCAAAGCGAAATTGGATAAGTGTTTAGGTAATAGATATGACTAAATGTAAATAAGCCAGCTTGGAATAGCCATATCCAAAGTTCACGCCATTTCATTTTACGAAGATAACCCCACAGAAAACCTCGAAAGAGAGGTTCTTCTGAGATTGCAGCCTGTCCAATCTGATAAACAAAATATAAAGAGGTCCCTAATAAGTTTCCACGGTCAGTTCCTTCTCGTACCTGAAATGACATGGGATAACTCAAAACAATCATTGTCAATAAACCTACTATCATTCCAATTAAGAGCCAGCCTATATCATTGGATTTTATGCCTGGGAATTTAGATCGTTTCTTCCATATTGCCACGGTGCATACAATCGCAATTAGCCAAATCATCAAGCTTGGGATACCCGGAAACGGGAGAAAATATCGACCGTAACCAAACAGCATAGCTGACAACGTTTGGATGGTTTTAAGTAATAGAATGATAATCACTGCTAAAGTATCGATATGATAATCAGCGATGTTACCCAGTTCCCACCAAATTAGAAATGTGGTTAGCAAGTAAGTTCCAATTTGATAAACAGTATCTTCCCACCCCCATTGGATATTGAAGAACCGCATACCTGCAGAAAAGGGAATCCGCAAAATCAACAGCCCTGTTAGTGCCAACAAGAATACATGCTGGTGCCCTGATTTTTTATTGCCTTGAGTTTGCTTCATTGTGCCTGTCAACATCTTTATTTCTCATCCTCATGCCCATGCCTGTGATGGATATCAGGCATGTGGTCGTGCGCATGTTCCTCGGCGGGATGCTCATGTTCATGCGAATGGACTCCATCCGCGTTCGCGTCATCGTGTCCATGTGAGAGATCGTCGTGTCTGTGGCTGTGCTCGTGGAATAAAGCCGTATGCACGTGTGAATGTTCATGTTGCTCATTGATGAGCAATAACGCGCCACCGATCATCAAGACCGCGGCGATGATAAATAAGAACGAAGGAAATTCACCAAAGATAACAATGGACAGCAACACACCCGCCAGCGGAGCCGTGCCATATAACGCGCTGGTGCGTGCCGCGCCCAGTCCGCGCATGGAACGGATGAATAACATCGTGCTCAAGCCATAACTGACGAATCCCAAAATCAACGTACCGAGAATGGTCTTCACGGCTGGAAATGAATTGCCAAGAAATAACGCAAGGAAGAACGAGAATGTGCCTGCGACCAAACCTTTCCACGCCACGATGGCAAGCGGGTCCTTGCCAGAAATGTTGCGCGTGAAGTTATTGTCCACGCCCCAGAGCACGCACGCGAGGATAATGCCCAACGCGCCGAGCGAGAGTCCGAATCCACTTTCGAAGTCTGTTGAGAGAAAAATGCTCGCCAACGTGATGACGATAATAGCAGTCCACGCACGGCGACCGATGGCTTCCTTGAAGAATAACAACGCGATGAGTGTTGTCCCCACGCCTTCAAAGTTCAACAACAACGAAGCCGTGGATGCAGGCGTATTCTGCAAACTGACCATCAACACGATCGGCGCGAGAATTCCGCCTGAGATGATCGCACCTGCCAGCCATTTGATGTCCGCGCGTTTGATGCCTGCTTCCTTTTGATTCAATGAAAGTCTTTGAAAAAGTTTTACGAGCGAAATACCTGTCCCACTTCCAAGATACAGGAACGCCGCGAGAAAGATCGGCGCGATATTGTCATCCAACAATAATTTTGCGATAGGAGCACTTGCCCCGAAAAATACCGCGGCGAGCAAGGCTTGGAGGACGAATGGGAGGTTGGATGATTTCACTTTTATTTGTATAAGCCAATCGAAAGAGTTGTTTTATTTTTCAAACGCTTTGCTGAATTCGGGTCGTGAGTCGGCAAATAGACCGTTGGATGCTGATTCGCAAAACTTAGAATATTTTGCATGCTATCAATTGCCTGATTTGGGTCAGGGCTAACACCGTCTGCGATTTTTTGGAGCAGATTTGCTTCGGAATAACTTGTGTCACCCGCCAGAAAATAATTTACATCGTCAATCACGGCGATCACAGAAATATGCGCAGGCGTGTGACCATATGTGGGCACGACTTTCACGTCACCTTTCGAAGTGGCGTTCCACGATTTATCAAAAGAACCAAACGCGCCACCATCAAACTCGATCGGTTGCGGAGAGAACCAATTCGGGTAACGCTGTGACAGATACCCATCGATCTGTCCTTGGAAGCCACGTGTGCGATTGTATTCAGGCATGTTCACATGTATTTTGCTTTCAGGGAAATGATGCAGTCCACCGGCATGGTCAGTGTGCATATGAGTCAAAATAACTTGCTTGACATCTTTTATGCCAATGCCCATTTGCTTTAATTGGGCGCCAATCTCCTCTTCAGGTTTTACATGAAACCGAACAGCGAGATTGTAATAAGGATGCCAGCGCGGAAAGTAGCCGGGCTCTGATGTCCGCGCTGTATCGCCAGTATCCACTACGATCACACCTTCATCATGTTCGATGACCCACGCGTAAATGGGTACTGGCGGCTTCACCCATTCCCTCCCAAACAGTACATTCACGAGACGCAAGGCTCCCGAACCCTTGCCGATGACTTGATTTTTCTTGATCTCAACCGTGCCAGTTTGAATCGCGTGGATTTTCATGAAGCGCCTTTCAACGAACGGATATTCTTTCCAAAGCCAGGCTCTACTAATATTTTGCCATCTTCAAACGCAATTTGCCCACGCAGGACGACTCGCCTCACGTGCCCTTTGACCTGCCAGCCTTCGAACGGAGTCCAGCCGCAGCGGGTGAATTGATCCTCGGCTTTAATCTCGTAGGTTGAGTCTTTGTCCACTTCAATCCATGTTTCGGGCTGTTCGGCGATGTTGAAAATTCTTCTTGGATTGATGACAGATTTTTGGATCACAGCGTCTAATGTCAAGCGTCCAGCGTCAACGGCGGTGAGTAATAAAGGTAGCAATGTTTCGAGACCGGGAAATCCTGGGGGGGGATTATCGGAGTCTTTTTCTTCAAGAGTGTGCGGGGCATGGTCAGTAGCGAAACAGTCGATCACATTCATGTTTGCCCAGAGCGCTTCGACGTCTTCTTTCGTCGCCAACCGTGGACGGACTTCGCCGCGTCCGGGATGTCCATGTGAGATGGCTGGGATATCATCTTTGGAGAGGAACAAATGATGCGGGCAGACTTCGCAGGTAACTTTGATGCCGTGTTCTTTGGCAGCTTTGATGAGCAGCACTTCTTCTTTCAAGGAGATGTGAGCGATGTGAACAGGACGGTCATAGATGGCGGCAAATAAAATCCCGGCTGCCATCGTGCGCGATTCAGAGTGCAAGACAACCGGGTATTCCTTTGGATATTTCTCGAAATGCGGTTGCCACAACGTCATGTCATCGAGGCGGAGTTCGCCGAAGGTGGAGTCGAGATACATTTTTAACCCTGCGGCTTTGGATGCGAGAGTTGGAAGGATCGCTGCATTATCCGGTCCTGCGCCGACGTATTGTCCGTAGTCACAGCGCGCTTTTTGTTTGGCGGCGTTGAGGACGAGTTCAAGAGTTTCGGCATCGAATATCGGAGGTTTCGTGTTGGGCATGCCGAGGATGGTGGTCACGCCGCCAGCGAGCGCGGCTTGCGTGGCAGTATCCCAATCTTCTTTGTGGGTTTGTCCGGGTTCGCGCACGTGGACATGAGGGTCAATTAAGCCGGGGAGTTTGAGCATGTTATACTTTCATAATTGGAATAAAACGTTAACTTGATTTTAGCAGTCTATTAATAACATGATGTTATATTTATTCTATGGTTACTAGTTTGACAATGTCACATTTGAAGTAAAGTGTAGTAGATTCAGGGTCATGAACAAGATAAAAAAAGCCTGTTTGACCCAGAACGCTGGGGACTGCCGCTGGAGCGGATCGAAGCTTTGCC
>Ga0180074_1000015_pt1 | contig 31394 bp, 31 predicted proteins | sample EasRiv366_16_10D_FD_121773 | JGI IMG/M metagenome (GOLD analysis project Ga0180074, IMG submission 121773) | Soil microbial communities from meander-bound floodplain in the East River, Colorado, USA - East River metaG ERMLT366_16_10D | ecosystem: Environmental > Terrestrial > Soil > Floodplain ...
ATGCTTGCAGCAATTGTATCCAGGAAACCAAATCCAGTGCTCAGACCAAAGAAAACATTGAAGCCTTCCCTGACACACCTGACATAATCGTTTTGAGTTGGAATAACTGCATTATTTACGACGCCAAAGATACTGCCGGCAATCTCTGACTGAAGGCCATCCTTAGGCCCAAAGGCAATTGCCAAGGCTTGGAAAATACCAGCCATGGTTCCAACAAGAATTCCGCAGGCCACAACACTCTGTCTACTATCAATTGAGTCAAAGGGGGCAAGTGGATTGTTGTAACTGCCGTAGGACAAAAGGTCTGTGCTGGCAATGTCAGCACTCTTTGGTTTGGAATAATTTGAGTTGACCTCAGACATAATGCGTCCAGGTTCAAAGCTTGTAACCGGAACCTTTAGACCCAAACGAGCGATACCTGGAACAGTTGAAGTAACCTTGGCCAAAACAACCTGTCCAAAGTTATTGGTATCCTCGGGGATGTAGAGTTCTCCAGATCCCTTCAATAGCATTTGGATGCCAAGGTTTTTCAAGTTCTCAATACGGAGAGTAATAACTTCTTCAGTTGGTTTAGGAGCATGTTTTCCAAGCTCCTTCTGAATAACAACCTTTCCGACATTGATTTGTTGGTCTTCATTGCGACCTGAAATCACATAGGGAGCACTACTTGCAAATCTATTATCCCTGATTTGAATACGCTCTACATTTTGAGCAATTTCAGAGTTTGCACCCTGGGCATTGAGGTCACCGATTACCTGGGAATACTGTCGAGCCGTAGAAGAGGAGTCTACAGACCTTCCCTTTCTTACGTGGAAATCAAAGGTGTTTGTGTCTGATAGATTTTCGAAGTTGGTTTTTCCATCTGGAGAAACGATGGGGTCTTCGATGAAGACGTCATCTCCACCTGGACCACCGTCTGCAATACTATTTGGTCCACCATCGGGCCTTGAAAGGGTGATTTCCTGACCAATAGGACTCAGGGTAAACTTGTTATGGGCTTCCTGGGTGAGCCCAACTGCCATAGCATTGGTAAGTTCCTTTGTTTCAGGAGTAAAGTCCTCCCTATCAATGGCAAACGTCCCATCATCACCACTGTTTGTGATGATAATACTTACATAGCCCTTGTTTTGGGTCGCCAATGTTTGTCTCACCAGCTCTGGTATTTCGCCCCTAGAAGCCATGCCAATAACTACTGTCCTTGCTTCTTTTCAAGGTCAATCATGGGAACGATAATAGTTGTTTCCACACGTTCAACAAGCTTTCGGATGGAATCCATTATGATTGGACGTTGGTCATCCGACAGTTGGTCGAAGAGCTTCTTGTAGTCCTCATCCTTGAGCATTTCATCAAATAACGACATTATGCCTCTCCCTTGACCGTGAAGGAAGAACCTCCGGGCCTGTTGGTAAGTGCCTGCTCGAATTCGTCGGCGTCGAGAACGACGTTGACGTTCAGGTTGATTGTAAAGTTACGGTTCTTAATCTCTAGTCTAGAGGTGCCACCCACACCAAGGGAGTTGGCAAGCTCCTTGAGTTGTACGTTAATCCTCTGTGGGGTGCCACCATCAATCTTGTTTAGTTGGTCCGTTACCGTGTTAACAGCCGCAACAAGGTCCCTTACGTTATCCACGATTCCGGTGCTGTATCGGTCAGCGATAGCCTTAATGTCTCTCTCAAGACGAGCAACCCTAGCAGGAGAAGGAACCCTAAGGGTCGAAACTACATCAAGGGCTTCCCTGCGTTTCCTAGCTTCGTCATCCCTTTGGCCAAATAGTTGGCCCATAATGTCGTCTAGTCCACCGGCCTTGGTTGTACCTGCGGCTGAACGTCCAGTCTTTGAGACATTTATTCTCTTTGTGGCCGAGGTAATAGCCTCTGTCGTTCCACCAGCAATATTCCTAGCATTTGTAACAGCCGCCTTAGCTTGTTTATCCAGGTTCTTTGTTAGATTCTGCTGGTTTCTTTCAAGATCCTGACCACTGCTACGCCCAATACCCCTGATGGTATTGAAGACATTCATAATTGGATCAAGGATACCCTTGGATGCATCCTTGATGCCAAGGAGGCCCTCAATGATGGGCTTGTTAACGTAGTCTTCCCAAACACCCTTAAGAGTCTGGAAGTGGTCGCTAAGTGGCTCAATCAAATTCTGGTTAACCCAGGAGGCCACTGTGGAAATAACGCTCTTAAAGAACTCAATCCTATCAGAGGCATAGTCCCAACCTGTCTTGAAAAGGTACTTGATAACGTCTACTAGGGTTGAGACCTGCTCATAGACGTTGTTGAACAAGAATTTGAGGGTATCAATTACTGCTGAAATCTGTTGGCCAACACGCTCCTCCAGGAAGGTGTAGATGGCTCCACCTACTCTCCTCAGGACTTCCATGGCAATAACTTGTAGTCCAACCCAAAACTCATAAATGGGCGTAATGACATCCATTATAGTATCCCTGACTTGCTCAAAAATTCCGGTTATGGTGTTGAAGGCACTAGAAACTGAATCAACGATACTTGAGAAGGTACTTTCTGCCTCCCCGGCTACTTCAGGACCAAAGAGTTGTGAGACCAATCCAAAGATGAACTTCATGGGGTCTTCAACCACTGCGATTACCTGGTCCACAAAACCTGCAATGGTATCATAAATGCTGTCAAATGTGTCATGGAACAGCAGATAGATGGCTCCTGCAAACAGAAGGAATGGACCAGTCATGACGCCGATTCCAACCACGATGGCAGCCCCAAGGGCATAGATAAGAAGCTCACCAAGTTTCGTTACGAGCCATTGTCCAATGTCTTTCCATGGAAGGGCCCCCAGGAAATCAAGGATCATGCCCCCAACCGCTCCAGCAATGACTATCAGGGAGTCAAACAGGGAAGCAAAGGCCTTTCCAAACGGACCGCTGCCTTCCGAGGACTTAAAGAACTCTCGTATGCCGTCAACAATTGTAGGCCAAGTATTGATGTAGAAATCCAAGAAAGCATCCTTCAACACAGACCCGCCTTCAACTAGAACGTCAAAGGCACTTGTTAGAATGTCCATTAGGCCTTCACCAATTACCTTGGTTATTTCCCCTGTTCGACCTCCACCAGGACTGAATATGTCCTTAACGAGGTCTCCTATTCCTTCTATGCCAAGTTTTATGGCAGCCACACCAGTTTTGAAGAGGACCTTAAAGAAGGTACCAAAGCCCTTCAGAATTCTAGAACCTCCCTGCTTAGAGCTGTCAAACCAATCAAAGAAGACTTCTCTCAGTTTCTTGAACAAGGCCTTTAGACCACCTTCAGGGTCGGTCAGGACGTTCCTGAAGAACTCCTTGAAAGCATCAACGACACCTCTCATCATTTTGCGCCACTTATTGGGAGCAAACAACTCCTGTAGACCCTTGAAGATATCAGCAACTCCAGGGAAGACCTTAACGAAGTAGTTTCCAAGCTCTCTGCCTGCCTGGAAGGTAATACGCAGATCTCTTCTGAGGGCGATAATCACCTTTCTAAAGTCCATGGATCTTTCGATACCGAAAACAAAGCCTTTGATAAATGTTCTGAAGAAGCTATTCTCCATTTGCATGCCGTCCTTGATTAGACGTTCAATGGAGTTGGCTAGACGCTCCATGGCTTCAGCCTGAGTCAGTTGTTTTTTAGCTGTCAAGTCTGACTGTTTCTGGATATCACCATATGACAGAGCCTGACTTGACTGGGAGAAGCCCAGTTTTACGGCTTCCTCGGACAAGCCCGTTTGGGCTGCAAGGAGTTTCAACTCCTGGCGAGTCATTGACTCCACGGCTCTACCAGTCTGGAAAAAGGACTTACGGAGCATGTCAAACCTGGCTGCTGGGTCTTGTTCTTGGACGAGTTTAAGGGTGTCCAGATTCAGACCAAAGGCTTGATTCAGTTGTGACACGGCATCTGCCGCCTGTTCGAAATTGTCAAATCTGTCAACAATACCCTGAAGGTCCTTGAATTCCAAGCCTAGTTTGTTTGCGAACACAGCAATGGAGGAAAGTTGTTTGATGGACAAGGAACCGAAGTTCTTAACGTCCTTGAGCATTTCTCCAACGGACTTAGAAATCTGGGCACCATTGATGCCAAAAGACTCTCCAAGTTGAAAGGCAAATGTAGTAATTTCACGGCTAACTTCCGTGAAACTCTTACCGCTGGCCAGGGCTTGTTGACCCACGCCCTTTATGCCCTCTTCGCTCAAGTGAAGACCCTTTACATAGGCACCAAAGGCCTCACCATTGGCTACAATTCCCTTGGCTAGGTTATTGAACAGGGGCCCAAGTTGCTCAGCAATTTCCCTGATGGCCTTCATTCTCTCAGCAAGGTTGCCGAAAATACGGAAAACACGAAGGCCGGTTTCGGCCAGTTGGCCCTTCATACCACGAGTAATGTCCAGGACAGCCCGTGCTGCACCTGTTTTCAGGTCACCAAAGGACTTACGAACTTGCTCAATTTCTCGGGCCAGCTCTGAACTGCCAGGCTGAGAGGCTCTTGTCAGTAGGGCCTCCAACATCTTGAATGGAAGTGTGATGATGGATATCGCCAGGTTTCCAAGACCACTTACAACGCTGGTAATAATGCCTATCAAGCCTTCTCCAGCATTCATAGCCATGTCTAGACCATCACTTAGGAGGCTTACAATACCAACAGGACCAGCAAGAGCCATCAGACTCTTACCCATGATTTTGAACCCGCCTCCAAGTCCTTTAGCACTAGCAGAACCTTCCTTAAGAACCGAATTCATGGTTCCCATGGTTTCCTGAGAAGACCCAGCCATGGATTCCATGGACTCCTCAGCCTCCTGCATTACTGCGTTTAGTTCATTCCAACCTGCTGTAAATTGTGTGGGGTCTAGTTGTTGGAACATCTCCAACATGTTCTTCAACAAAAGCATCTGACCACGCATAATTTTGGCTTGCGTGAGATAGAGTTGATTCTGCTGGGCAATGAGCTTATTCAGCTCAATGGTCGTATCTATGTTGGTTGCCACTTAGTTGAGTCTTTATAGCTTGCAGGTGATAATTACACTTGATTCGGAATTCTTGCGGGGATTATAATGAGCGACGATACTGATAACAAAGAGAAGAAAGAGCCTCTTAATGAAATACAGCTCTCCTGGGCCGGTAAGTTGTTTTTCGCTGGTGTGGCATCCTACCTTGCAAGCCTGGGCATTGACAAACTAACTGGTGGTGGTAATCTTCCTCCGCCTAGGTTACCCTTCAAAATTCGTGGTACTCCACAGCAGATTAATGCCGTAGTTGGAGCCCTTGTAGCCTCCAAGGCCTTTCAGCAAGAATTAAAGAGACCTGGAGCCACTGTAGAGTCTGTGATTCAGAAGCTGAATCTAAAGAATATGACAAAGGAACGCTTCAGGGCCATGACCGGAAAGCCCTGGCCACTTTGACCTATGACAACACCTCTACTCAGAGAAGTAATTCAAGTTTTGGTTGAGCAAACATTTGGGGATCGTCCCAAGCAAGATCCCCGTAAGACAGCCAAGGCTGTCCTAGCTTTGTTTTCTCCACATGAACGAGCGGGCATTATTGACTCCATCGAACTCGGAGATCTTGACATTGCTCGTAAAATCATCGATGACAGAATGCAGGATGCCGTTAATACCTTTGATGAACACTGGACCGTTCCCTTCTACGACCTAGTTAAGGACCTTGTTGAGGATGCCCTCAGAGTAAAAGGATCTTAGAACCATGCCCTTTGAAAAAGTATCCGAGAAAAACTGGGCCGTCAAGCACAAGGATAGCGGCTATGACAAGAAACTCACTGTCAAGCAGTTTAAACTGCCAAATGGCGTTACGGAGACTTTCATCCTTGATGATGACAAGGATAGCGTTCAGATTTTCCCCATAACAGAAGACAGAAAAGTCATTACCGTAGTCCAGTTTCGACCAGGTACCGAAAAAGAGGAAATCGAGCTACCGGGTGGCGGACTCGAACCCAAGGAAGACCATGCCCGTGCTGCCCTCAGGGAGCTATTAGAGGAGACTTCCTTTACGGGTAGGCTAACCTTCATTGGAGCCCAGAACTATTCTCCATATTCCTCTGGGAGGCGCTACATGTACATGGCGACGGGTTGCCACCAAGCAGCCAAGTCCCTTGACCTGGATCCCAACGAATTCCTCAAGGTCAAACTTTGGACCCTGGAGGAGTTTAGAGACCTAATGCAAAAAGGCCACGTCCGTGGACATGACCTTGCTTACATGGCTCTAGACAAGCTCGGACTGCTTTAGGCCAATGTCCAACCTTTATAGGACGGCTTTTTTCTGTTTGTCAATTTAATGACTGAATGTTTGTGATATCCCATTTGTCGACAAAATTCTGAGATGTTGATAACAACATGTATGATACCATTAGGATCTAACAACTTAACAGACTTTGCTTTCTTAAGTCCGTATTCAACAAGACGCTGATGTTCAAGGGACCCTGGTGCACACTGTTCTTTTCTTTTCTGTTTCATCAAATGCATTGTTTCGGGCCTGTGTTTAGAATCTTTGAACCAACCACGTTTACTTAGCAGGGATTTCTTTAGGTGAATTTCTTTCTCGCTTTTGGTTTTTGTTGCCCACATACGTTTCGAAGCTTCTCCCTGTGCTTTTTTGAAAGCCTTTGAACGGACTTTACTAGATGGGTTTGTGTTTTTATAGCCTTCTCGGGAAATTGCTCTGTTACACAGGTTGTAGCACTGGTTTCCGTTGTCAAAGTATTGTTTAAGGTAGACTTCTTCGACCTTTAGTCGTTTAACTCTATCTCCCTCTATAACCTCAAGAACCTCGAAAACAAAGACATCTGTGCCACATTTATTGAAGTCGGCCTGCAAGAATCGATTTTGATGTTTGTTCGTGGTGAGAGAAACCTTGTGTTGGTTCCAGCGTATCTTAAACTCTTTGGCGGAACCATAATAGGCCCTTCCATTCAAGATATTCGTTATCTTGTAAACCCCAGACTTGAGAGACTTGCCTTCATACTTGAATTCCATACTTTACTCCTTCAGTTGGTATGGAACAGAGGGGACGTTTTGTCTCAGAAACGTCTCAGCTTTGCTGGGGCGTTCGGATGAGCCTTACCTGTCATTGATCTCATTCCAGGGGAGTTATGGTGTGCACCCTTGGTTGGAATGTCGTTCTGGGCCTTGTGAGCCTTTTCGATTTCCTTGTCAATACGCTTGATGAGCCACTTCTTGTAGGCAACTGGGTAGTTGTAGTATGTATTCCAGTCCATGCCGAAGTAGTACCCAAGGAGAAAGAAGGGCTCTAGAAGAACGTCTTCCTTATCGCTTGGCGTTAGGCCAAAAAAAGGTAGGTCCCATAGGAAGGGTAACCTCCTCTACGTGGTCACAGGAGTTGCATCTAAAGTCAACCATCATGTGAACACCCGGCTCGTGTTCGTCAATAAACTCTCTGAGTGCCAGGGAGTCAATGGCGGGCATGTACTGAACGAACTTGGAAATACTGCTTCTGTCTTGACTTCCATCAATTTCAACAATGGACCTTGCAAGACGAGCGGTAACGATATTGGAGTTAAGAAGACCCTTCTTCTTTCTCATGTCAACCTCGGACAAAATCTCCTCTTCCTCTCTTCCGGTTAGGAAGCGGAAGCCAATGGTCTTGCCACACTTTGGAAGCTTGAAGTGAAAAAGGTTTGTTCCTGGCTGAGCTGGTTCAAGGGTAAGGGGCTTGATGCCGAGGTCAGTTAGGTTGATTGGGAAGTCGTTCTTGAATTCACACTGAGGGCAAATATAGGTGGGTTCATACATGGCTCCATAGCCAGAAGCCCTGATTGCAATCATGAGGGCGTTACGATCACCGGACAGGAGAGTGTTAACGTCGATATCTGGGTTTGTAAGACAGGACTTAATAAGTTCGGTGATAACCGTTCCTTTCTTAATAAGGGCAGGACTCATCAGAATGTCTTCCTCCTTGGCAGTCATGGCTCTGTAGTCTACAGCCTCAGCCATATGCAGGGGGTGACCATCTGGGTAAACCTTTCCCTTTGAAGGGAGAGGAACTGCGTCAATGGGAATCTCCACCCCAAGTTCCCTCTTGGCATAATCCTGGCGGCTTACTTGAGGAATGCCTCCGCCACCAGCAGCCTGTTGGGCAGCAAACACTGCGTTGCGCAACCCCCTCTGCTCGGCAGATTCTTCTTTGTTTTCTTCCTTTTGTGCCATCAATAATTCCTTCCAAATATCAACCATTAAGGTAGGTTGTACATGTACATATGTCTGATCGCAATTTTCGGTTGAAATCTTGACATTAACATGTTATTGTGGTAGTATGACACAGAAGAACTTCATGGGTTCAGAATACTGGTTAGCGGGGTCAGTTGTGTCCCTAGATTTAGAACACTGGCTCCTTTACAAGGACAAGGCCGGAATGACCTGCCCCGAGGCTGATCTTCATGAGGACGTTGAAATGGTTCACAAGACCTGGGGTCCCAAGTCCAATGCCTTCGTTGTCACAGTGGATAATTCAGAGACCTTCTACAAGGTCCTTCTCGACAATCGCTTTTTCTGGTTTCCCATTATGGGGGCTACTCTGGTTACCGAATCCCAGGACCGCCAGGACCGCCACCAGAAGTCACAGCCCTAGCAACACCGGCAGCCTGTTGACCAGGTGTCTGCATGATCTTACCCCTACGGTGACTTAAGTCCTCAGCATCTGCTGAGGCAAACATACCACTAGACATTGGAACCTTAGTAAATAAGGTATTGGAAGCCTTCATAAGAGCCGACTGAAGACTCTGAAGAACGAAGGCGGCTGCTCCAAAGGCTTTCTTTGCCTGGGCAGTAATCTTTTCGTTGGAAGCCTTCTTGGCATCACCCCAAAGAGCCAGGAGACTATTAACATAGGATTCCAGGGCATCCTCAACGGCTGAAACGTCACTGAGTTTCACGGTTGAGAGTCTCTTTCTGTTGGCATCTACTGCCTTTAGCTTGGTTACTACTGCCTGGGCTGCTCCACCCTGGGACATTCCCCTGAGGTCATCTACCGACAACTTCTTGAAGGGACCAAAAAACTCCAGAAGGGCTTTCTTGTTATCAAGGTGGGCATACTCCTTGAGTGGAGCCAGCTTCTTGAGGTAGGAACTTGAACTTTCAGAAAGACGTTTCTGCTCAGAGGCAATGAAACGAATTTCCTTCAGGGCTGCCTCTGTGATGAACTTTCGAAGCTGTTCTGTGGTGAGGCGAAGTTGTTTTGCTGGAGCAGACTTAGTCATTTTTTTGTAGTACCTTTTTGCCGCTGCACGCTCTTCTGGATCGGTGAGCATGGAATCTATGACAAGATTCACCCCATAAGTATCAGTCATTATGGCGGGTTTAACATTTTTGTTTCTAGAAAGCAATAGACTGAGAAGGCTTTGGGCTTTCTCAATCGACATGTTCTTTTTCATGGCCTCGATTGCTAACTTACTCTGTTGGGCCAATACCTTGAAAAGAGCCGGGTTTGACTTACGGAGAGTGCGATAATACTCAAAGGATCTTCTGGCAGACCCTTCCTTGAGGTCTTGTTCCTCCTTGGTCTTCTTGCTCTTCATGTCATCCGGGAGGTCCTTTTCGATTCTGAAGTTCAGTAAGGATTTTCCGTTAATGGTTGGCTGACCAATTGAGTCCTTGCCAATGGACTTTACAATGATTCTCTTGTTCTTCCATTTCCCGCCCAGAACAATGTCACCGACCTTTAGGTCAAGGGCAATCTTTTCTGTGATGGGGATCATAAGGGTTAAATAGGAGAGCCCCAAACGAATGGCAAGAAACGTAAGGGGCTCTCACTTGAATCAAACCTGGTATCTTAGTATTGAAGAACCATGTTGTCGAATCTGATGGTCAGAGAAATTTCAGCTAGGTCACCCTCAGCCTCGTAGGACAGGTCACCAAAGTTTGCTTCCGTTACGAAAGCTCCCTTTACGTCCCAAAGCTGGATGGTTGTGCCAACGGGATCAAGCATCTTGATCTGAATGTCTCTCTTGTAGAAGTCTGCATAACCTGCACGGCCAGAGACAGACTCGAAGCAAAGTCGAATCCACTCCATAACCTGCTGGGCTCCTGATGGAGCAATGGGATCATACAGCGTAAGTGCTAGGGTACCGAACTTGGTCTTACCAGCAATGTAGCGAGTTGAGTTGATCCACGGAATAGCAATTTCTTCCGTTGTAATCTGTGGACGAGCTGCGGTTTTGATCAAAAAGCTGTCAATACCCTCAATAGCAAATACGAATCGACGTTTTGCGATGGGCTCAAACTTAGTTGGCAACATGTCGGTGACTGATAGTGTATCTGCCATGGGACTCTCTATACCTTTTCTTCTGTGTAAATATACGCCTTCTAGGAAGTTCAACCTACAAATTTACCGCCGAGTTCAACTGGAATCCAGGTAGCTAAACGAGGATTTCTAGTTAGAAGCTTGGCTGCGGTCTTTCTCGTCCTACTAAGGTCCTTGAATAACTGTAGGTCTTGGCCGAGATTTCCTAGGGAACGTTCCATGCTGCGAATGATGCCAATTCCTTCCTTGGCACCAATACCCTCTTCTTTTTCCATACGGCTTAAAACATCAGGCCAGGTTTTGAAAAGAAGGGAATCTCCAGCCCTGATCTTCTTGAGGAGGGTAATTTCCTCGGAGAAAACCTTGTCTTCCTCAGAAAGAGAACCTGTCTCTTGCTCATTGAGAGAACTGTGTTTCTTGGCCAGGTGTTGGATCATTACCTTCTTTTCGGCAATTTCCCGGTCAACAAGTTGGAGGGCGATCTTTAGGTCATAGTCCTTGGGATTATTCTCAAGTTCAGCCTTGATGGTGTCCCTGAGTTCTTCTGCCTCGACCATGGAGTCAGCAACCTGTTTGACAAGGTCCATTGTTCTGGACTCCCTACCAAGGGAATTCATGTCTGGTGGGTTACCCTCAATCATGTCCTGCTCTCCAATTACGGGAGCTGGGGCATCAATAAAGGCTGTCTGGGAGTGCTGAAGTTCCTCGTCATTGTCCTTGCCTTCGAAACTGTCCCACTTGTGTTCGTCTTCCTCGGTCCAACCTGGATCCTGGACCTCATCTTCAAAAGGAGAATCCTGGTCATCCTCTTCAGGACCATCCAACAGCCATCCTTCATCGTTGAAATCTCTTTCCTGAGTGGAAAGCTCTGCGGGGTCATCTCTTAGGTCTTCAATAGAAGACCAGATTTCAGCATCATCAACAGCCCTTCTGGTTGAAGGTCCGCCCTCATCCATGTCTGTCATGCTGTCCGTGGGACGATAACCAGGAAGCTCTCCGGGTTGTCTTGGGTCTGGTGGAGGCACTGTGTCGTCTTCAGACATGCCAGCAATACCGCACTCCTCAATTCCAAAACCATATTCCTTGAGTTCCTGCACTCTCTCCTCTGAGAGAATACCGTGATTTGTGTAAATAAACCTCATGGTAGGTGTGTTACTTCTTAGCTTGTTGGCCGCTTAGAACTTCCCTGATGATTTCCTTGAGTTGTTCTAGAGTAAGCTTGGTAGGTGTTGGAGTTGGGGCAGTTGGCGTAACCACACCAGCGCCGGTTGCTGCCTGTTCGGCAAGCTTCTTTTTCTGTGCGGCTTTGGCCTTAAGGACTTTTTCCTGTAACTTTTTTTGCTCTACAAGAACCGCTTCCTTAATCATTCTCTTGAGCTGTTCAATGGTAAGTTTCATACGTTATTATCCTTGTCCAAAGTTATTGGCACTGTTGATTACGAAGTCAATGCTGAGGAATTCCAGAGTTCTGGTTGGGACAACGAAAATCTTGCCACGGATGGTCTTGTTTTCGAAGTCTGCCTGAGTTGTGGTGGTCGTGTCAATTTGAACGGTGAAACGGTCAACGCCTCTCTGGTCCTGAATTCTCTTCAGGACTGGGGTTACAAGCTGTGAGAACCTTGCAAGTGTCTCTGGTAGACCCTGTTCGAAGACGATACGGTCGGAAATACGACGTACCGACCTACGAATAGACAGAAGAAGACGACGAACGTTTACTCTGTCCAGGGCAGACTCGGTTGCATATAGGGTTTTCTGCCCCCAGACAACCACACCATTCGACCCTGCAAAGGAGACGATTGGGTTGATGTTGACCTCATAAAGGTCATCCATGTTGGTTCTGGAAAGTCTGATTGCTGCATCGGTCGTGGTATCCAGGGCGCCTCTTGCGAAGCCGGCTGGGGCGAACCATGGGAAGGATACTGCATCATTGTGTGCGAAGGCACCTAGAACTGCCACAGAGGCAGGAACGTTACGAGCCGTATCTGTAATGGTGTCCCTAAGAACAACATCTGGGAAGTAGGCTGCTCCGAAGGAGGAGTTGATTCCTCTGTCACGGAAGTTGGTCGTGGAATAACGGACGCTCAGCGTCTGTTGACTTGAGGTAACCAACGTGTTGTTGGTGTCGTAATTCTCGATATCCATCAAGTAGAGGGCATCGAATCTGTTTTCTGCAACCTGAAGGGCCCTGTCAGTGATAACAGGGTTTCTGATGCCAGGGATGGCCATCAATTGCATGTCAACTTCATTGACGTCAGAGATGAGGTCCAGGGCTGTGTTGTAGCTTACAACCGTAGGTCCGAGAGAACCACCACGTGAGGAATTCTCAACCTCTTGGGTTACAGCGGTGTTGGTTAGGAAGTTTTCGTCTCTATTGAAGATACGAACGCCATCGAAACCGCCCTGAAGGAAGAAGGAAAACTTTGCTAGCTGACGACTTGTTGGGTCAGCAAGGTCTGCTGCCGTAAGGGCTCTAGTAAGAGCGGAGCTATCAGTTGTAACGTTGCCCTGTCTTACGTAACTCCAGCTTGTGATGAGAGTCACATTTGGGAGATTAGTAGAGGCATTGTAGTTGATTCTGATGTTCTCAAGGGAGAATAGGTTGTTGTTGAACCTATCGGCATCCATGATACCGTTAGTCGTGGTATCTACAGTACCTTCGTTGTTGCTTACAACCACATTTACGAAATCCGTGTGGAAATCAGGGAAGTAGGAAGTAAAGCTCTGGATGGTGCTTTCCAGGAGAACGCTTTTGTTTGGTTCCGCCGGGTCAACCTTACGTTCAAACTGAACACCCCAGTAAAGACCCTTGTCTATGGTTTTATTTGGAGTAGTACCACGTGTAAGATTCTCACGGAATGGGATAGGAGTCTGTACGGTGTTATAGAATGGGTTGGCACTTGAAAAGCCGCCAGCAAGTAGGTCAGAGAAAGCTGCAAATGGACCAGATCCTGAAGTTACAAGGTGAGGTGCGCCACGGAAACCGAAAGGAAGAGCAGTTGAGTCAACCTCGCCTGCATCCACGGCACTGGCAACCTCTACACGAATGTATTTGGAGTTATTTGGGTAGTTGCCCTCAGTTACAAGCTTTGCCTGTCCCTGGGCGGTGTCAAGATTGTAGAAAGTGCTGTAGTCACCGATCACACGGGCGACGTAGCGGCCACTTGAGGGATCCAGGGAAAGACCACGGTAACTCTCTAGGACAACACGGTTTTTGTCGTTATCCGAGAAGTCACGAACAAGAACGTCGAAGGTTCCATATAGGTTTGCATCCGACAGACTTGGGGCGATGTTCTCAACCGAAATTTTGATCCTGGAGTTTGTCCAGGTGCCGTCATCCAAAGCATGAATACGGAAGAGGTTTTGTGGCTTGCCACCAAATTTTTGGGAAGTAACCCATGGGGACTTCGCCGTACGATAACGGTCTTCAAAGTTCTCGAAGTTAGGGGCAATGCTAGAACCGCTGTTACGAGACTGAGATCCTGAAATAAGGAAGGCTGCCTTTTCGAAACCGGAGGCATTGCTGCTGCCACTCAAAACACCAGAACCAGTCACCACTGCAAAGGTTGGATGAATTACCCAGTCACTCTGTAGGACGTAACCTGCTTGCTCAAGCTTGAGAGGGTCTCTGTTTAGTAGCTGTCCAAAGTAGTTTGGAGCGGTTACATCAAAGGAGGCCGTGATAACATTGGGGTAAGTTGGATCAGTGTTCTTCAAACCATTGACAAGAAGGACGAATTCCTGACGGCTGGAATTGAGATTAACAGATCCAGTGACAGAGCCTACTGCATTAGACCAGATTGCTGGTAGAGACGAATTTGGTGTGTTTGAGGCAACCGTGGAAGAAGAGAGAGTAAGCAGAACACCACTGGCAGAGAAGATAACTCCCCTGACAACTGGAAGTCCAACCTGTCTAAGTCCTGCATCAGAGAATACGGTAGAGGAGTTAGACTGACTCATAATAGCGCCAAGGAACATGGTACGTCCCTCAATGCCACCTGCAACTGTATATGGGTTATTTCCAAGATTGCCACCTAGGCTTTCCTGAGGAAGCTGACTTCCAACAACCCAACCTGCTCCACGAACACGACCACGATTGATTCCGGTGTTTTCTCTCTTAAGTCCCTGACCGACACCTAGGGTACGGATAAAGGTAGCTGCCTGGGCATTTCTAAGCCACTCTGAAATAGCCAGAGGACCATTTGCCTGATCGGTTGTCGGCGATCCAAACTTTACGACGAAGTCCTGCATTGTTGCCAAGGTAAATGGCACGAAAGCAGGTCCCTTCTGTGAGGTACCGATAATACCGGCAGGAATGCCCACTGGACGAATACCAGTAGGGCCTGACAAGTTGATTGTCCTTGCCGAAACTCCTGCGCTTCTAAAATTGATTTGAGTCATTCTCCAAACCCCAATTATTTCCTTTAACTATACACCTTAGACAATCTGAACGCCATTTCTCGTGATGATAAAGTCGATAGCAATGAATTCAACAGCCTTCACTGGAAGAAGGAAGATCTTAGCATTGATTCTGTTGTTTTCTCTATCAAGGTCAGAGTTGTTGGTACTGTCACAAATAACTTTGAACTGTTGCAGACCGCCTCTATTTTGGACGTTTGCCAAAACAGGAGTGACCTTGGAAACAAATTCCGTGTAAAGGTCAGGGGTAATCTGTTCCCAGATCAGTCTGTTTCCAATATCGATAATCTGACGCTGAACGTCGATCACCATTCTTTGGACGTTGATACTATCCAGGGCTGTACCTGCGGCGTCAAGTGTCTTCTGGGAGAAGATTACATATCCCTCATTTGGAAACTTGACGATAGGGTTAACCCTTACCTGGTACATACGCTCACGCTCGGACTGCTTCAATCTCGTTCTCGTTAGGGAAACAAAGTTGAGGGCGGCACGATTAAATCCTGCTGGGGCGAACCATGGGTAGGCGACCTTGTCATTGAAGCTAAGGGCGCTCAGGGCTGCCACAGAGGCAGGAACCGTAACCTTACGACCAGTACGAGTGTCATCAATGACAACGTCTGGGAAGTAAGGAGCCACGAAAGTGTTGTCAAGGGCACGGCTTTCAAAGTTGTCTGCCGTGTTCTCAACATCCAAGTAGGTCGAACTGTTTGCGGTTTCTCCGTCAAAGACTCTGTCTGCGTCGGAGTTGTAAACAGGAATATCCATAAGGAACATTGCTAGACCAAAGTTGCTGATAGCGTCAGAAACGTAGTCCGTTACGAATGGGTCTCTCTGTCCAGGGGTAACCAAAAGGTTGATATTGGAAGCGATAGGATCCGTGATAATGTCGGTTGCAACCCTGTAGGAGTTGATTTGGTTGTTGTTGATACCAACACCGTTCTGGTTGAACTGGAAACCTGGGGACACAAAGGCAGAGTTAGAACCACCAAGAATGCTTCCACGTGCCTCTGTCGAGGTAGAACGGTCATCAAAGGCTGCTGCATGGGAGTCCATGATGTTGACACCATCGAAACCACCAAACAAGCAGGTAGTGAATTTTGCGTAATCCGTAAACTTGTTGAACAAGGTAGCCTGAGTTCCACTGTGAATAAGGCTTGCCAGAGTCAAACGAGTGGTAGAACCGTCCGTGATCTTGTACTGAGTCACATCTGGAGTACCATTACGAATGTAGCATGCCTCTTTCATGTGGATGTTTGCAGAGGCCGTGATATCCGTAAATGCGGCGTTACCAAGAGCAACTCTTGCAAGGGTGAACTTGTTGTTGTTGAATTTGTCTGTGTAGGTTCCAGTTACAGGTACGTCAAGGAGAGCAATACCTGGGAACCTTGTAAGGCTAGGAATGAGTTGGTTAAGTTCACCATTGACGTTCGTGTTTAGAACGTCATTGTTGTTACGCTCGAATTTCACACCCCAGTAAAAGCGTGCATCCGTGATCTCCGAGGAACCTGGAGCACCAGTTAGCTGGCCAGAGCCAGTCGAAACCTGGCCACGAGTAACCTTGAAACGGTATGGAAGCGGAGGCAGAATGGATGCCAAAAGACGTGGGTCCATGGTGCCCATTGCCCCGAGACGTTGGGCGGAAGAGAAACCACCGGATCCGGTGAGGTCTCCCAGAAGACTGTTGGTGTTCAGGACTTCTGGACCACGGAAACCGAATGGAAGACTGGAAGCAGGAAGCTGCTGTAGTTCAACCTGTTCGTTGACAACAACACGAACATACTTGGAACGGTTGGCGTACTTACCTTCCTTGATAAGGCGACGATCGTCTGGATTTTCAACATCAAAGTTGAAGTGAGTCTTGGTATCTCCCATAACCTTTCCGATGTAGAAATCAGAGTTAGGGTCAAGGGTAACATTTGAGAACTGCTCGATGATAGCTGGGTTTAGGTCGGTGTCATTGAAAAGACGAACCAGGATGCTAAACGTACCGTATGGGTTACGTGGATTAGTAGACGCCACCATGCTTACGATGGAGATTTTGACCTGAGTATTGGAATACTCTCCGTCATCAAGGGCCTCAATGTAAAAGAGGTTGTGTTCCGTGTTACCAAAAGGCTGCGAAATGAACCATGGGGTACGTGGAGTCTTGTATCGGGTATTGAACTTACCAAAGGCATTCCTGAAGATAAGGGCCGTGTCACCAGACGTTGTAGAAGTGTTCGCCGAACCAGAGGCAATAACAACTGCGTTAGAGCCGGTGGAAACGTGAGCAATTTCATTGTCCACAGCAAAGTCTGCATATAGGAAATGGCGCTCGGTCTCGAACTTAGCTGGGTCTCTGTTTAGGAGCTTGGCGAAGTAAAGGTCAGAGGTTGGGTCTAGGGAAGCTGTGTAGATACGAATTCCGGCGTTGCCATCATCAGAACCAAAGGTAGCACCCTGAGAAGTTGAAACAACTAGCTTAAAGGTACCATTTGAGGCAGACACAGTTGCTGCGTCGTCGGCAGCAATGGACCACGATTCATTGTGGCTCAAAATCATGATACGCGTATCGTAAGCGGTGAAAATCTCACCACGAACAAGATTTACTTCGTCGATAGAACCAGTCTGAAGAAAGCTGCCATTGTCCGAAAACATAGGCATACCAAAAGCTTCAGAACCAGTCAGTTGGTGTTTTGCTACAAGGAATTGTACAGCGCCCTGGTGACGAGTATCACCTGGGGCTACGGTTCCGCTAACCATAAAGCCAGCGTTCTGTACCGTGCCTTTGGTACGGGTTGCCTCGAAGTCAGTTGTGGTAGTATTAACGCCTGCACCAAGAACACGAACGAAAGTTAGGGCAGTTTTGTTCTGAAGGAATTTTTCAACAGCGTATGGAGCGGCCAACTTAGGATCAACATCACCAAATTTGGTGATGAAATCACTGAATGAGCCGAGGGTTACTGGAACGAATGCTGGTCCTTTTTTAGCGGCACCAACAACTCCAGCAGGAATACCCACTGGCTCCGAGACCCTCGCAGTGAGGTCAATTTCTCGGTCAAAGAAGCCAGGGAATTTAAAAACTTGATCTGCCATTTGTTTCGTCCTCTTATTGCAGAATTGGGGCTATGCCTTTTCTCTTTCTAATTAGAGCCAAAACATCCGGTCATCCCTTTTAGTTGTAGACTATTTGGGAGACGTGATAAATTGGTCTAAAGTTTGAGCATCAGATGCAGCGTAGGCCGTTTCTCCCTTTTTTTGGTTTACGTCTAAGATAGATACGTATTTCACACGTCTTTTTCCAGTGTTTGGATCGATTAGGACTTTCTTAACCGCAAAACGTTGAAGCGTTGTTGGAGTTTGAGCCGCAGTGGGGTCTCTGTCAATATCAGATAATGTAAATCCGTTTTGGGATTTGTCTTTGAGGGGAGGTCTTTCCAGGGCGCTTTTCGGAATGATGTCCCCATTGATCTTGATAAGATCAAAGACAACGTTAGGGGAGGAAATCCACCTACGGACCGGCACAACTCCGGTTGGACTCTGGGCAGCCAGAAGATAGCCCTTGACACGAACGTTAAAGGTGTACCTCACCATACGCTCGTCATCCTTAAAGTCATCAAAATTCTCTCCATTTTGAAAGGTGTCTTCCGTGTAGGAAATGAACCAGTAACCCTTGTCTGTTTCTAGCTTGTGGCCTCGAATTTGGGGCAAAAAGGACGCCATATAGGTTTGGATGAGATAGGTCATATGCTGGACATAGGAAGTCCAGAAGACAACTTCATAGGTTGCCGTGAAGAACTGTGGCTGCGGAATGGAGATAATCTCGTATATGTTATTCCCGGATAGTCTAGGTTCCAGTAGGCCACCCTCAATGACTTCAATCTCTCCAGCCAGGTCTTTGGTGCGCCTGGTGGTTTCTGGAAGACCACTCAGAATGTTCTGAACGTTCTTGAGACCTTGTTTGTTGACGAGATTCTGATAGTCCCTGTCTTCTGGAGAGAGCTTTCTCTTGATGGTAATGTTGCCGGTAAATTGGTTCATGCCCCTGCTGGATATATCCTCAGGGGTCTGTTCTACAGCTGTTCTCCTAATGGAGATGGCCGGCAGAATCAACTTCTTGTTCTTGTCACGAGGCGGCTTAAGCTTCTTGGCAATAGCAAAGCGCTCCCCAGTGGCAAAGATAACATAGGGTTTTTTCACTTGCTGAGGGCCCTTGACGCTATTCACCATAAACACCCCAAACCCAATCGTCTTATCAAAGAGACGATGAAGGGAGGTGTCTATGTCCTCGATTCCACAAGGCGGAATCGTGAAGTCCAAGGACGGCTGATTTTCATAGCCGCCATCCAAGTGATCCTTAGGATTTCTAGGATCTTGAGGGATATTTTGACGAGTGACGTTCTCGCGAGGATTTGGGTCAACCATACCTCGATAAGTATGGTTATGCTACTTGCGCCCTGCGTCCCGGTCGGGCTGCCTTGGTAGATAGTCCGATTTTTGCCATCATACAAACTGGAGCACCTTTGTCAGCAGGTTCTTCCTTACGGTAAAAGGCATTGGCTACTTCCTCAGTAAACCCATAGTCCAAGAGCACGATACGACCATCAGTAGTCTTACCATAGTGGTCCAATTCCGTTAGATCACCAGGCATCAAGCGGTTTACTGCCATGGCCGAAATGATTCCCTTGATGAAGGTGGAGTTTTCCATTGCTCTAAGGTCTTCGAGTTTCTTCTCAAAGTAGCGGGCGTTTCTTTCGTCTTGACCATCCCGAAGCTGCTTGGCTCTCTTAGAAAACTCACTGGAGATTTCACCGGTAATCTTCCTGAGATCACCCTGGGCATTACTCTTGGCAAACTCCCTGATCACCTCTACGAAAGTATCCCAGGAGAAACCGGTGAGCTTTCGAAACTCAGGTTCCTTGGTTATGGGCCGTACTATTTGGGAAATCAACCAGGCAACCTGGTCCTTGACAATACCAAAGTCATAGATGGAAGCCACGGTATCGCTGGTGGCCTCATTTTCCTGAACGTATTTCTCTGCCTCGTTTTGGGCGCATCCCTTGTCATTTAAGGCGATCTTGAGTACCTTACCACCCCTGTAGGCAAAAGTAATCCTACCAGATCCCTGACCAAGAACAGTTAGGGTCATCTTGCCATAGGCAACCATTTCCTCAATAGTTCTAAGAACTTTGAATCTCCCAAGCAAAAACTTTTTATTCGATACCTTCATTGCACACATCTAACTACACGAAATTGCTACGCTTCCTACTCTATCTATAGTGCCACATTTCTACGTCATGTGTAAACCCATAATCCAAAAGTACAACTCTACCGTCAGCAGTTTTTCCATAATGACTAACATGAGTCAGGTCGCTGATGACCAAATTCAAGTGGTTCATGGCATACTCCAGGGCTCTCAGAATAAGAGGAGGATTTTTGGCTATGTCCTCTAGCTTAATTCTCTCATCCCAACTAAGTCGATAGTTTTTACTGATGCTCTCAATGTCCTTCACTGGAGTCTCACGAATATTTCGCAAAAGGAATCCAAAGAAAGAAAAGGGTATACCCGTTCCTTTCTCAAAAGCCTTTTCAGCCGGAGGACCACGATCAAATGGCTGTACAGCCTCAGAAAGTACCCAGTGATACTTTGGGTCATAGTCGATTGCCTTGGCTACGGCATTCCCAAATCCTGCTCGATCCATTTCAAGAAAAACATCTACTTCAGCTTTGTTTTGGGCGATACCCTTTTGGTTCATGGCTATTTTTAAAACCTTGTCACCCGAGGCTGCATATACAGTACGGGCACTTCCCTCGCCCATGTGTGGAAGTATTCCCTTGGCATAGTTCATTTTAGCCGTGTTTGTAGGAAGCTTCTTGAAATAGTTCAAATTGAAGCCCCTAAGAAGTTCCTGAAGAACTTCCCTCTGTATTGATTTCCTCACCGTGTGGAGGATGAAGGTTTCTAGAAGTTTGTTGTTCGTCACAGTAAACCCTACTATAGATATTTCAGCCTAGCTCTCACTCATTATATAAGTCGGGAATATCGGGATAGTTTGGTGATTCATTATCAAAAGAAGAAGCCTTGTTTGGCTTATGGGTCTCATCATTGACTTCACTGTCAATGTTTACGACACGAGGGCCCTCTCCAAGGGCAACTTCTGCCATGTCCTCAGCAAGACGCTCACGCATTTCACGCTTGTCTCCTGTCGGACCCTCAATGTTCTCCGAAAGACCACGTTGTTGCTGCCAAACTTTCTGTACGGGGTTGTCAAGGTACTCAATCCCTTGATCCGACAAAATGTCCTTGAAGTTTTGAATGTCGAGGGTGCCCTTACGAGCCAGCTTGCCTTCAATTTTGTATCCCACATCATACTCAGCCTGACCAAAAATGTTGTTGATGTTGAGGGCGGTAAGAACTTCAAAAACTGCACCATTGTACATGAAGAAGTCTCCCTCCTTGATTTCATAGCCCTTATCTAGAAGGTCCCGGGCCTGGATGTAAATCTCTACCTTGTTATCCTGCTCATTTCCGAAAACATTCCACTTGGTCTCCCAGTTAGGCTGACCAGCAAGTACGTCCACCTTAATAGGGTTTTCAAAGATTTTCTCGATGGCCTCTTCATAGATGGGATGAATCTGAGTCTTGAGCGTAGAAATAGGGTAATAGATGATATGTTGTCCAATAACGTCCTTTACAAACTCCTTCGTAACGTCGTTGATGAACTGAATCTCCCTGGGTGTGATAAAAAGTCTTGCCATAGTTGATTACCCCATAAAAAGTGTGTATTTTGGAGGCATTGGTAACATTTGTAGTAGACGCATGTTTGCCTCTGCCCTGTCCGCCTCTAGAGCAGCGAGCTTGTCGAAAGTCAAACTGTCCAGGAGCTGTATCAGACCACCTTCTCCGGTCAGAAGAAGTGCCTGGTCCTCACGACCCTGGGCAATGAGGTCATCACCATTCAACTGAAGCTCAGCCCCAGGAATTGGAAAGTTCTTAAACTTGTTGCGGACCAACCCCAGAAGCTCCTTGGCAAGAGCCAGGGTCATCTGGATAATCCAGTTACGAGCCCAGGGGTTTAGGCTGGTGTATGTGATGAAACCAAATGGAATATTGGCAGGGTTGCTGACACCAAAAAGGGTGGTGTTAGTCAAGGCAGGGAACTGAAGGGAACCACTGAGACTTGAGGAGCCACTGAAGAAGGTACCAATAACTCCAGGGTCTGCCGAAGGAGGAAATCCCACACGAACCCAAAGTTTGTCATTGAAAAACGGAGTCAGGTTGTTGGGAACTGGAAAAATACGAAGGCTTCTTCCTGAAATACGGTAAGAATAGTGAGACCGTCTTACTTTAGCAGCGGTTTCCAACATGCCAGCCCTAAGAACATCTTCAAACAAAGGCAAAACATAGAATCTGGTATCTGGGACATAGCTTTCTACGGGCATACCGCTCGCAATAAAGTTAGATGCAAGATTGCTGTTGAAAACATATTGCATTGGAGCGCTGTGATAGACTTCGAAGATTTTCATTCTAGAAGCTATGCTGAGAGAGCCGGTGCCCATGTAGGTGGATAGGGCTATGCCATTTCCATCTACCAGTTCTGTGTAGAGGTTGTAGTCCTGACGACCTGACTCTAGCTGAATTGACCCAGAATAGGAGTCCAAGGATTGTCCATAACCAACTTCACTGGCATAGGGCTCTGCCTGTCTGATCAAAAACTCGAAATTCGGCTGAATGAATGTGTTAATCAGATTAATGCTATTTCTTCCTGTGGTAGGATCAATTGACCCGGTAGGATTACCCAAGAGGCTAGCCAAGTTGGATTTAGCCTGATATTCAATCATTAGGGCGTTAAACTTGAGAGTAGCCTCCTCGAAGCATGCCCATATCATCTTCTTGGTAAGCTCAACAGAAAGAACATCCTCACCTAACTTACGAAGAACAAAAGTAATGATCTTGTCTGCGTCATTTTGATAGGTGACGTCATTATCGAAGAATCCGAATGGAGTCGGCCTAATGGTGGTGGCAAATGTGGACATGTCTTCAAGAGGTAATTAGTCGCATAATATGAGTAAGGGACAAAAGACTACCAAGAAGAAGAAGCCCCGAAAGCTGCGCATCTTCGACTTTGATGATACTCTCGTGCAAACCAAGGGAACTGTGGACCTTGTCAAGATTGACGGCGCCAGGGTTGTGATGACTCCTGCTGAATTTGCGGTCTATGACAAGCTTCCCGGGGAACGTTTTGACTTCACAAAGTTTGAGGAAACTCTTGTTGAGCCGGCTGAAGTAAAGTGGGTTACCAAGATTCTACGTAGGGTCGTCAAGAAACATGGACAGGATGGAGCCATGGTGCTCACGGCCCGTTCAAAGGATGCTCCCGTTTTAAGGTTTTTCAGGATGTTCAACATCCCGGCTATTCCTGTGGTCTGTCTAAACAGTGCCGACCCACAAAGGAAGGCCGACCACGTTTATCTGCTTGCCACCGAAGACGAATATGACGTAATTGAGTTCTTCGATGATAGCCTCAAGAATATCAATGCCGTTAGGGAAATTTCCCAAAAGTTGCCTCACATCAAAATCATTGTTCGTCACATCAGACACCTGAGATTGGAAAAAATCTATGTTACTTGAAATCGCAGTCGGAGACAGTTATGGTGCGGGATTTGAATTCGCCAAACCTGAAAGACTGGCGCAAATCAAGAATGACTTGAGTATCTACTACCCACATAATCTTCCTGGACACCTACCTCCTGGTAGCTACACGGATGATACCCAAATGACCCTGGCCATTGTAGAGACTCTCCTCATGAGTCGTAAGCACTGGAATATCGAAGAAATTGCGGATAAGTTCGTGGAAGTCTATAAGAGAGACCCAAGGAATGGGTATTCCAGAGGACTTCAGGCGATTTTAGACAAGCCCGAAATTAAGACGGGTACAGATCTTAGGAATACTCTCATCCCTGTTTCAGACAGGTGTGGGGCAGCCATGAGGTCTGTACCAATTGGTCTCATTAGGGAGATTCCCGAGCTTCTGAGGTTCTGTCAGACACAGGCCAGCATTACGCATAATACTTCTGCCGGTATTAAGAGTTCCCAGGCTGTTGCCCTGGCTGCTCACTGGTACAAGTACAGTCCAAAGGGCTTTGCAAGCCTGGAACAGTTCATTCAGGTTCACACCAAGGACTACGAAACCCCGTGGTGCACCTGGTCCAAGGGCAGGAAGGTAAGTACCTCGGCCCACGAAGTGGTTAGGGCAGCTCTCTTTGCTGTTACGACCCTGACTAGTCAGAGCGAGATTCTAAGGCAGTGTATCGACTACACGGGGGACGTAGACAGCATTGCAGCTATTGCAATGGGTGTTTCTAGCCTAAAGTCAGACGCAGAAAAGGACTTGCCTGTCTATCTTCAACTTGGCTTGGAGGACACGACCTATGGTCGGTCTTATCTTGTTGAACTTGACAAACGGTTAGTCTCTGTCAATCTCTAAGACCATACCCGGCGTGATGCCGTGACTAGCACAGAATCCCCTACGTAGTTCCAGGACGTGTCTACAGGACTTGGAGAGTTTACGCTCGGTTTCATCCCCTGCCTTGAGGTGAATAACCTCAAACAGGCGCATCTTGTCATCAAACCCAAGAAGATCTAAGTCGAAGGGCACGTTCTTCATCCAAAATCCCCTGACTGCCGAGCTTGGATATAGAAAATATAGGCCAAAGGTTGTGTCAGGCTCTGGTTTACCCATAAAGCCAGCCTGGTGTTCCCCCGGAGACTCTAGAATTTTGAGATTCAGGACATGCCCACCAAGGGTTGCCTTCACATCGCCGGTGTAACGTCTCCAGCGACGGAAAATCTCTTGCATTGTGTGCATGGACTTAAGTAAGTCTCACGAACTTACTTTTGATCCAAGATTCCAAATGAGAACGACTTTGGCCAAGCCAGAATACAGCCTGACCGTCCTCACTGAGGAGCTTAACATACCAGTCTTCCTTTTGGCGGGAGCTTGGGAATCCGCTAGCCTGGGGGCCTGAGTGTATGCTCCTAACTAGGGAAAAAGAACCAAGCTTGAATTCGCAGATCAAGAAATTTTGCCTACCCTCAAAGGTCCTGGGAACAAATCTCTGACCGTATTCAGAGTGGTCTTCCCAAATCTTGGCTTCCAGGAAATCCCGTTGCATCCGAATGACGCACCCAACCGGGATTTCTGCATTTCCCCAGCGCATGTTACACTTTCCTAAGACCATTGGGTACAACGGCCTTGGTCATCCAGTGTTCATCGGTTTGAACATGATCCCTGCGAACGAACTTAGCCAGGGATTCTCCAAAAGCCTTATAGGGAATCCCACCAGCCAGACGAACCACATAGCCTTCCATTCGTCCAGCGTCCTCAGAGGGATTATAGAGATTTCTAATGGCCCTCTCATCCCATGTGCCTCGGAAGAGAACCGGAACAGGGACCAAACCCAGAAGTTCACACCACTCCAGGGTCTCATCCCAGGAGAGGGCTTCGTTGTCGGTGTTCCAAATCGAGAAGACCATGAAATAGGACGGAAGGGAGTCATACCCAATGGAATGTCGAGCAAAGAGATTTTCCCCACAAACACGCCACCCCTTGGGAATGTCCATGCTAACCCCGGCATGAAGAGACTTGACCCAAGTGCGGGAGGGATGATGGGCAGAATCCAGGGACCGAGCATGAATGTGATCAGAATACATCGTGGTATTCTCCCCGTCCATTTTCTCGGTAACAACCACTTCCTTGCCGACAAAGTTGGTCACGTCAATCAAACGCACGTCATCCTCGGTTGCCCCCGGGGACCATGGAAGATGCATTGTTCTCGGGTATTTCATCAGCATGACAGAAAACCTGGTATTCTTAATGATACCATCAGCCCACAGGAATATGTAGATATTATTCCTTGTGTGATTTCAAGCACTTACAACTGTACGAGAGACCACATCCCCGGTGGCGGCCTCAATTAGTTCAAGAGTACAGGAACGATCAAGCTCAGTAGCCTCCAAGACCATTTCCTGAAAGGTTGCCGCTGCGAGGTCAAGTGTTTCAAGGCCTCGCATAAAGGACTCCTGCTGCTTTGGGTGGTCCCAAACTCGAATAGCGTAGCCCCGTGTAATATCCATGTCCATATGTAGTACCTCCACTGTCTTACCTGAGTCTGTTAAAATTGTCATCCAAAAACTTGAAAAGGGCCTTCATGTTAGGAAACTTGGCTTCTATGACCTTTTCTTCGGGCGTCAAAAACTTAAGCACATAGGCCCGAACAGTTTCTGAAATGTTGTCTATCAGAGACAACTGCTCGTCAACCAAGTAGGCCTCGGTTAGCATGTAAATTCCGGGCGGCATTTCCACCACGTCGTGCTTCTTCATGGAGTTAAGAGAACTTAGATAACGCTTGGGGCTCCCACCAAAGGCGTGATAATATCCTGGTTCGCCCTCCTTGTGAGGCTTCAATTCATAGAGATTCCCAATGCGGGCCTCCTTGAATTGTTTCCATTGCCATCTATCGAGTTTCTGTTGACCGTGACCCCGATGCATGACCAAATTCCTTCTGGAGTAGTTTGAAAAATGTGATGAAACTCTGTCCAATGAGTCTACGAATCTCCAGGGCCTCGGCGGGGTAAAACTCGTCACCCCTCTGCATTTTCCGCCAGAGCTTTCGTACATTCATCGACACGCAGAAATTATCCTATATTAAGTGTAGCACACTTACTACGGAATTTTGATGTTATTCTTTCCTTGGGGTATCAAGGACTTAGAGGATCCATAGTACAGGGATCACGAATGATGTGGCTTAGGGCCTCGGCCATGGCATCTGCATCTGAAGTTAACTCGAAGTAGTGGCCACACTCATCGAAGTCTTCCCTGTAGGCAGGAAGCGTAACGATGGCGAAGTATTCTCCCCTTGTTAGGCCACCACACATTTCAGTTTCTGAAATTCTTGGGAACCTATAGGTTTGTCCTGATTCATCTGTAAAGACAATGATAATGTGAATCGTTCCTGGACGCCAGCGAACATCTAATTCATCTATACCAAGTTCATAGACAACATCCCAGGATGGCTCACTTCCTCCAGATCCTGCAAGGGAACTGCTTGACAGGGCAGCACTAAAGGTAGGAAAGTCACTTAGAGGTAACAGCACTCGGGTTTCTGTGTCGTCCATAAAATCCGGGAAAACAACAATGGCAAACCTGAAGTCTGTGTCTGATGAAAATCTAGATGAAAAAGTATCAGTGGCCCTTCTCACGGCCTCAGTTCTTCCGGACATAGAACCTGAGGTATCAATAGCGTAAACGATATCAAATCCCGTAATGTTAATTGGAACACACGTCAGGGGTACAGCACTTGTTTGTAGGCTGTCCGTGCATCCATCGCAATCGTTGTCGACGCCGTCACAAACCAAAACGCCGGCCTCTTCTACAGGAGGAACGCTTCCAATGCACTCCTGCCAAAGGCCTTCTGCACAAATTTGAGAGCCCCTCACACAAGGAAGCGGCAGTCTTGTCTCAGCAGGGATATCACGTCCATAGCAATACCTAGAAAGCGGCCCACCAGAGTCACCATCAATTTCTCCATCACAATCGTTGTCGAGACCATCACAGACCTCAGGTACGCACTCAACGAAGGAACACAGGCTTTCTAAGCAGGCATATCCTGCACCACACTCAGAATCAAACTCACAGGGACGACCCGTAGGATCTACAGGGTGACACATTCCAAATCGACAATCAGCACCATCACCACAGGCAACGTTTATTCCACAACTACAAACGCCACCCATACAGGCATCGGCATTTGGAGGGCTACAAACGTTACCACACCTACCACAATTCCAAAAGTCTTCTGAAAGGGTTTCTTCCTCGCATGGGTGATCAGGGGAGGTGTAGGTTCCTGAGTCTATGTGTGGCACAGGTATGTCTGTGTCAGGTAACCTGTTTGAACATCCCCACACCAAGGAGAATACTAGAAAAACCGTACCAACAAATAGAAGCTGCCTCATACACTAAAGCATGAGGCAGTTCCAAGAAGGTTTATAGCACTTTATTTCGAGGTATCCGGGGCATCAACTGCCAGGAACTTGTCAATGAAAGATTTTTCCTTGGAAAACACGGGGATTTCGTTGTCAACAACCCACTCATTGCGGGTGACAACCTCTCCATTAATCTTCATGACCCTTGGAGTCTGAACGATGCATCGTCCACGTCTCTGGGAAATTGGAAGGTCATTCCAATTCTGGCCCTTGGCGAAACACAGGTCTTGAAGTTCCGAGTTGTTCTTATTCATGAGTTCCTTGTGGGAATACAGGGAACGAGCCAACATCTGAACGGAGTTGCGGGTAGCATCCTGCTGCCTCCACACAAAGTAGTTATTTACCTCGGTCTCAGGAAGGATGAAAACCCTGGAATCAAAGTAAGCTGGCTTGCATCCTGCCTCTTGCCAGATTATCTTGCTATTCAGAGAAAAAGTGGTAGAGGCAATGGAGGCACTCACACTGACCATCTTCTGAACCTCATTGTCAAACCAAGCCTGGGAGACAAGTCTTTTGTAGTTGTGGAGCAGAAGGCTAATTTCGTCACTCTGCACGTAGGCCACCTGCACGCCCTGTAGTTGCTTGCAAAGCTCAAGGGCAGTCATGTCCATGACTCTGACAAGATTGGCATCCCAGGGTCTCTGACACCCCTTGGTGTAGGTGTGGAAAGCCTTGCCGTCAATACGGATAACCACAGGCAGTCTGCGGGGAAGACTAGTTTTGGTAGCCTCCTCATAACCCTTCATGCGATCCCCAAGGGAGTCGCCTTTCTTCTGTTCTTTCATGGTGTGTACGTTATTCTTTCTCGACGCTCTGACGCCAAATCTGTACTCTTTCCTGGGCATCCTCAATGCGCCTCAGGTACTGCTCGAAATAGGGGAGCTTTGGGGACTTGCCATTTGCAATGAGGTTTAGGAAGACACCAAGGTCGTCATAAAGTTTCTTGAGGGTAGGCCCAGCCTTCATGAGCTTCTGAGTCTTGTCTGCCCTCATGACCAGCCGATTTTCCTCGATAAGGGCATCACGTTCAGCCTTACGACTGGCCATAAGTTCCTCAACGGAAATGCCCTTTTTCTTGGCTTCCTTCTCGTTGGTGATCTTGCGTTCCTTGGCAAGTACCTTGGCACGGTGTTTACGATGAGTCTCCCGGGAGGCAATCAGGGCTTTGTCAATCTGTTCAGACACCTTCTTATTGGCATATTGCCAATTGTAGTCGTACTTGATCCAAGTCAAGCCCTTGTCTATGCTGACATACCCAGCATTTTGAGTGTAACCGCCCCAATAAGAGCCTGCTCCACCACCTCGATTTTGTGGAGTTTCTACTTCCCACTTGAAATGATATGGTCCATGGGTTTTAATGACGCCTGGCTGTTCAGCGAAAACTTGCCACCCTGTGGTAGTGTTCATACTGTGATACATGCTACTCATTTTTGGTCCTCTTAATAACGCCTTCTTTTGCGTGGTACGTAGTCTGTTGCAAACTGTCTGAGCATCTTGGAAAGACTCTGTAGACGCCTACCGGTATACAACATTTGATCACTCTGGGCGGTGTTGTACCGTTGTTCCCCTAGAGTCTTGATAGCCTGTTCCAACTCACTCTTGATTCTACCCAACTCTGAGGTATGAACCATGAACTTGGATAACATTCTGGCAGCCCTACGTTTGGCGGTTTGTTCGTCATGTTGGGCTTTTTGTTGAGTCTTAAAGTTCTCAAAGGTAAGACCAAGCTTGGCTGCACGTCTTTCCTCAGAAGCCTTCTTCTTAGCAGCCCGTTCTGCGTCTCTCTTGCTTTTCACATTAAAACAGAGACTGTCATAAGTTTGTCGAGCGGGCTCACCGAAAATAGCACCTAGGTCATAGAAGGATATCCAAACGCCCGTGGTACTCTCCGGGTTAAACATTCCTTGGTCCTTGAAGGAGGTGTGATAGTATCGATACCCTCCGGCACCAATTGGAGAAGTATTAGGGGGCGCCGGGTATTGACCTGGCACGAAGAGGAAGTTGGTTACTCCGGTACCGTAACGCAAGTTACCAGAGCTAAAGCGACTCAACAGGGTTGAATCCTGATTAGCAACCTCTGGGGCAATCCTTAGAAGGGCGTGATAGTCACCCACAAAGGTCTTGAAGGGACTTAAGTCGAAGATTTCACCCTCAAGGTGGAATGGAAAATAGTGCCAGGTCCTAGCCATACCCCTTTAGAATATCACGGATTTTTTTGCTTTTAAAGCTAAAGAGCCCAAGTCGTTAGACTCAGGCTCAATTCAGCTATTCAGGTATTACCCCGATATTAGATGAGGTTCATGTCGAGAACCGTTACGGTTGCGTAGAAGTCATTTCTGACCATTCTCTTGCCGTAGCGAGTCATGACACCCTTACGAGGAGTGAAGTCCTCCTGTGCGTAAATCACAGGCGTAAGGATAAGAGGAACGTAAGGAGCGTAGATATAACCACTCTCAAGGAAGGTGTTACCCTTTAGACCAAGGAGGATCTTGTTGCTTGGGAAGTATGGGTCCTTGTAAACCGTGTAACGGTTGTTAAGGGTACCAACTGCCTCTGCACCAATGGTCATGCTGTCACGTACCTGGCCGTCGCTGTCAAGTCTGTAAGCAGGCTTGTACGAGACAAGATGCTCAAGAATGGTGCAAACGTCAGGGGACGTTACGATGAAGTTACCAGAACCACGGAGGGTCTTCTTGTAAATGGTGTTGGATGCATCCGAGATAGTCTCGATAAGCGTCTGGTACCATTCCTGGATATTCACGAATGCCATTGGACCTGGGGCCAACGTTGAGGTCTGTAGAGCCTCAGCACCGGTGAACTTGTTGACGATCTTGCCAGGAGCACGGGACCAGTAAAGGTTTGCTGCGCCTGCCTGAGTAAGAAGGTCGTTTAGGATTTCACGGTCGATATCAAGCGTAATCATCTCAGAGAGAATGTTAGTAAGCTCAACCTCGATATCAATCGAGTAGAAGGCCGTAAGGTCCTGAGCCATTTCTGGCGACCAACGAGCACGTAGCTTACGGGTTGTTGCCGTAACGCTGGTGGACTCGATTCGAATGTCAACCTCTGGGATCCTTGGCGATGCCTGGACCGAGAAATCAGATTCGAAAGATGGGATAGTAAGGGTTGCGCCGTCACCATTGACCGTTAGAGAGTCACTGATAGCTGCGGAGCCGGTTACCTGTGCAATGGAAGTTGCAGGCTGTGGAGGTGCACCGGTGTTGCTGACACGAAGGACGAACAACACGTGAGATCCATTGAGAGGATCTGGGGTAAAGATACCCGTGGAAGAACTCCAGTTACCACGACGGTTCAACTTACGAAGGTTGAGAACGCCGGTACCACCCTGGTACTGCTCGCCCCAAGCCACTGCTCCGCCAGCATTGTTACCAAAGCCGGTGATTGCAATCTGCTCAAGGTTGGTAAGGTCAGCACCAACGATGTTGGTGGTGATCGTACCTGAGGTCAGGAACATGAAGGTATAGTCAAGGACGTTGTCCGTGAGGTCGACTTCAATCTTACCATCGTAGTTGACATAACGAGCATTGAAGCCAGTGAAGTCATCTGCGGTCTTGACCGTTGCAGTTGCGCCGGTCGTCCATACGGAACCCGAGGACCAGAAACCAATGTCTGCGTTAGACGAAGAAATGGCCGAACTGGTCTTGTGAACCTTGGAGTAAC
>Ga0180074_1000016_pt1 | contig 30457 bp, 24 predicted proteins | sample EasRiv366_16_10D_FD_121773 | JGI IMG/M metagenome (GOLD analysis project Ga0180074, IMG submission 121773) | Soil microbial communities from meander-bound floodplain in the East River, Colorado, USA - East River metaG ERMLT366_16_10D | ecosystem: Environmental > Terrestrial > Soil > Floodplain ...
CCGAATGGGACAGCGAAATATGGTCTTAGATTCTGGAGTGCAGGAGCTCGTGTGCCCGCTAGGGAGTGCTCCTGTGTTTTCGACAGCAAGCTGTCGGACTCCAGAGTTGAAGGCATGAACATCGACCGTCTTGGACCTGTCACCACAACGTCAAAATCATCGCTCCCGAACTCAAACGGATTATTACCATACACTAACGCACCATGCCCCATATCATCAAAAACATCTTGATGTTTCAGCGAACCATCTGCCAGCCTGCGTATCAACGATTCGAGTTTCGTTAGATTGATCTCGCCGGTGTGATGTTCGAAGACACCTTCAATCCCATCACCGAGACGAAATGCCAACGTATGGAAATTCCCCACATTGACAATGATCTTCCGTCCGCGTTTCGCCACTACTGGGTCAAAGTCCGCCCCCAATACCGCCGCGGGCGCCGTATCCATCACCACCAGTGGACAAGGCAAGTCATGTGCCGAGTCCGCCACGGATTGCAAGCGAGTCATGATCTTGGGAATATCGTTGGCGAGATAAGCAAATGCTGAAAGAGAATTTTTTGCTTTGATACGTTCATCTAAATAATCAAATCTGAATTGACGATCTGAAACTCCCGCAGGTGCATTGCCATGATCGAATACTGCAACAGCAATTGCGCCCAAGTCACTTAGTGAAACACCGTAATCATTGAAAGTCTTGGAAATTAATTGAAAATCAAAATCCCTCAACTCCAACTTTTCAACTTTCGAACCTGCAACTTGTAAACTTTGGACTTCATCATCAGAGACAATGCGAATCCCTAATGCCTCCACCTTGTCGAGTTCATCATTGAGCGTCGTCGCAGCAGATGGTGTCATATAGACGGGAATCCCCGCGCGGGCGTATTCTTCGATCGCCCAGGCTGAGGGGCCGCCACCCATTTGATGTCCAGTGAGCAGGATGGGGGTGCGAAGCTGAAGCGTCTGCTTGAGACGGCGATGAATCATCATGGTAGGCGAAGGCAGGACGAGTTTGAATCCGTTCTCGATGTCGAGATTCGAATCGTAAAGAAAAATATCCTGCGTACCTGTGCCAATATCTACCGTTAAGATTTTCATGATTTTGGAATCCAACAGCTTACTGTTGAGAAACGCAGAAGCATACCCTAGCGGGCACACGAGCTTCCGCACTCCAGAGTTTAGACTTCGATCCCAAGCCAGATGCGGATGAAGTAGCCGATGATGAACGAGAAGGTCGCCACGCTGAGACTCAAACCTGCCATCTCAAGAAAGCGTTCCTTGAATGATTCGCCTTTGGCGACCGAGATATAGTAATTGAACACTGCAATGATGATGACGGCGGTAGTCAGCGCAATGCCAAGATCAAGATAATAGTTCTCGAACAACAAATAGGGGAGCACCAGCAGTGTCACAGTAACGATGTATGCAATACCCGTATAGATCGCTGCGCGCACGGGTTGTTTGTTCGTTTTTTCCGAACGTGTGGATAAATACTCACTTGCCGCCATCGACATCGAAGCGGCGATACCAGTAATGAGCCCCGAAAGCGCGATCAACTTTACATCCTGCAGCGCCAACGTCAGACCAGCAAGCGCACCAGTCAATTCAACAAGAGCATCGTTGAGTCCGAGCACCACCGAGCCGGCATATTGCAGCCGCTCCTCATCCAACATGTTGATGAGTTGTTCCTCATGGGTGTTTTCTTCATGTTGATATTTCGCCGCTTCCGGAATTTCCTTGGCAACCTCTTCGTAATTCCCTTGGGCTGCTTGTTCCCCTTGTTCCATTAACTTCACACCAAATGTGAAGCCAAAGAGCAAACTGACCGTGGTGTAGAACCACACAAAGAACCAGCGCGGCTGGACTTCTTCTTTTGTATGTTCCTTCCAGCCGTTGTAGTGACGCAGTTCATCTTCCGCGATCTGATCCAGAATTTTTGCGTTCTCTTGTGATTTGATCCGTTGTGCGAGGCGTTTATAGATATGATATTCTGTGATCTCGGTCTGCTGAAAAATAATCACTTTTTTGCGAATGTCTTCGCTAAGCTGCATGGGTTTGTCTCCTTGTGGAAAATATTCAAGACTATTGTAAGCGATTTTGCATGCACAAAAAGATGCGCCTCAGGCGCATCTTTTTGTGTTCGTTTATGCTTTTTGCAGAATAAAGTGCCAGTACTTGCGATGATCCAGATGAGGCTTGTCATCTTCTGGTGAATGCGGCACCAACCCCGCCAGGTGATAGGACATTTTGCGCATGATGCGCGGCGCGTATCTTCGTACCATGTCAATGCGTCGTTCACGATCCAATTCCATTGCCTTCAATACGTTATTCGTGATCTCTTCTTCCTTGATCACCTTTAATCCCATGTTGCGTAACTGCGCCCGCCAGATCTCAACCTTTTCCTCATAGCGCAGATCGGTATAAAGAAAATATCCGTTCGGCTTGAGCACACGCCGTACATGTTCAAAGAACTTTGTAATATTTGGATAGTAAAGCGATGCCTCCACATTCACGACCACATCAAAGGAATTATCAGGGAAGGTGAGCGCCTCCGCGTTGCCATGTTCGAAGGACAAACCTTTTACATTGTAGTGACTGCGGCAAAAATCAATGGCGCGCGTGGAAAAATCCACGCCCTTGTAGGATCTGGGACGAAAGTGCCGCATAATAAAATGTGCCCCGCCACCGCGCCCCGAGCTAACTTCGAGCGCATCCGCATTCTCCCACTGAATGGACTTGGCAATGTGGTGATACAGCTGAAGTGGGTAGCGATGGTGCTCCTCTTCCTGCGTAAGCGGGAGTGCCTCGTGCTCTGCATGGTGAGGGGCATACCCAAAATTCATGAACACCGCACCTTTATCTTTAACTCTAACCGAAAGATATTCGTATAGTGCGCGCGTTAGCACACTTTTGATACCTGGAAAATGGTGAAATAACAACTTGTTAAGCATTGTCTCCTCTATAGATCTGGATTGGATTTGTAGATACTATAACCCACTTGGTTTAATAAAGTTAGCATGTTTGCATCCCTGTATTGCTCTTTAACGTGGGTACGCCTCATGCCTCCTTTTTACCTGTCTCCGTTATATGGAATTTTCCCACCCTAAGCCTGGTTCTTATGATAAAACAGCCTATTTTGACTAGTTTGTAATGAGGTATATAATCAGATGTATAGCGTTGGGAAATTCATACAAATAAGCCATAATGATAAAGCACTCAGACCTTTTCGATAGAATCCTGAACTTTGGCGGTTTTTGGTAGTTAATTGACTTGAAGTGGCAGTTGGGATAAAGCATGCTAAGAGCGTCATTCAATTTACCCCAAGGAGAAAAATGAAAACCCAAAAACAACTTTTCTTGAAATCCGCACTTTTGATCCTTGTATTGGTGCAGCTTGCCTGTAACATGTCCGCGCTCGTGCCGACACCCACGCCCGCCTCCACCGCTACGCCCAGCCCAACGGCGACCATAACGCTTACCCCAACCAATACGCCCAGACCATCGCCGACTCCCAGACCTACAAGAACGCCCAACCTGGCGGCAACCCAGCGCATGGATGCTTTCAATATGGAAGCCCAGTCTTTTTTTGATCAAGGCTACCTCAAGACAACCGCTGGTAAGGTAAAAGAGATGGATGATTTCAGCTACGATTGGGCGCAGTTGAATTGGTATAACTGGTTATCGTTGGGTGAAACTTCCGCAGATTTTTACATCAGTGCCCACTTCAAATGGTCGAACGCATACCGGCAGGCCAATCCTTCAGGCTGCGGTTTCATCTTTGCGATTCAGGATAATGGCGATCATTACGCGGTTTTCCTTGATCGCACCCAGATCATCTTTCTCGATGCAGACCACCGCGCCGAATATTCCAGAGCTGTCAGCTTGGCAAATGGCACCGGGCGCGTAAACTTTAACAACCCAGCCGATCACCCAGTAGAGGCAGATTTCACCCTGATCGTCAAAGATACGCAAGCTTTTGTGTTTGTAGATGGCAAACTCCTTGGCACTTATCTCCTTTCCACGTTTAGGGATTTGGATGGAGAAATTGGACTCTCGGTGCTTTCAGGTACCAACAAGGATTTTGGCACACGTTGCGAGATGACCAACATCCACGTCTGGATACCCAACGAATAGGATACAGCGATTTGAGAGTGTCTCCACTTGTTCGGTGCAGACATGGTCAAACAATAAGACCGAAAACAGCACTCCGGGGTTATATAATAACCACGGTCACAAATTGCGCATTTCCACTTTTAAAAAACGCGATTTGTGACCGCGCTGAGTATAAAAGCACACATCCCTTTGCAAAGCAGGGGGGTAGGTGTATCATACTGTTTCACTTATTGCAGTTCCATCACACCAAACTTATTAGGAGTATTGAATGTCAAACCCTGCGCTGACGGAAATTCTCGCCAGCTATGTCCCTAAACTGATTCAGAATCGAGTGGTCGCTGACCCCTCGCCTATTGAAGCGCCTGTTTCAGAAGAGATGCAGGCTGCGATTCTGTTTGCGGATATTTCGGGTTTTACACGTCTTACCGAGCGCCTAGCTGAAAAGGGACCTACCGGGGTTGAGTCCCTTGCGCGCATTCTCAACGAATACTTCGGGCAACTGATCGACATCATCCACGAATACGGCGGGGACGTGGTGAAATTCGCCGGCGACGCTGTGATCGCAGTCTGGAACATCGTTCCTGATTCAGGAACGGCTGGTCCGGTCTCGAGAGCCGATCAGTGGCAATGGACGATGCGCGCCGCCGAATGTGCGCTCAAGATCCACGAACGCCTTACCAACTATAAAGCTGAGGACGCCAGCCTTTATCTCAAACTGGCTGTCAGTTCCGGCAGTATTGTCGCTGCCCATGTGGGCGGCGTTTTCAATCGCTGGGAGTTCCTGTTGACGGGTAATCCGCTGGTGGAATTAGGCATCGCCAATGGACTTGCACAAGCGGGTGAAATCATCATCACACCCTCTGCCTGGCGGCTGATCCGCAACGACAGCATTGCTGACCCTGTTGAATTTGAGCTGAAGGATGCCATTGCCCAGGGCGGACGATTAAAAGAATTAAATAAGCCCTCTTCGATTTTTGCCGTCAATCAAAAGATCGATATTCCTGATTCAGCTGAAAATTCTTTGCGTGCTTATATCCCGGGTGCCATTATCAACCGCCTTTCTGCGGGGCAAAGCAGTTGGATCGCTGAACTGCGCCGCGTAACCATTCTCTTCATTAACTTGCCGGGCATTGATCAACATACCGAACTTTCAGAAGCTCAAAACCTTGCACGCCTTGTTCAACGCTCGGTCTATCGGTATGAAGGCAGTATCAATAAGATCAATGTGGACGATAAGGGCATCACAATTATCGCTGCCCTGGGATTGCCGCCGTTCTCACACGAAGATGATCCAGCGCGTGGCGTGCAAGCCGCGCTTATGATCCGCAAGGAGCTGGAAGCGCTGAAGGTTCATAGTCACATTGGCGTAACCACCGGACGCATCTTCTGCGGATCCATTGGCAACGATGACCGCCGCGAATATACGACCATTGGCAACGCGGTGAATCTTTCCGCCCGGTTGATGGGAGTGGCGGGCAAACAGGATGCCATTATTGAAAAGTTTGGGGTCGCGATCCTGTGTGATCGCGCCACGTATGACAGCGCCAAAGATTCAGTGGAGTTTGAGTCCCTGCCACCTCAGCAGGTCAAAGGTCGGACTGATCCGGTGGAGGTTTTTCATCCAATTGATTTAAAGAAAAGCGTCATCCGTCCCACGACCGAATTGATCGGGCGTCAGGAGGAAAAGACGATCATCGCAAATGCTCTGCAGGAGTTATCGCGCGGCGTTCCACATCATACGATCATTTTGCAAGGTGAAGCTGGGATCGGGAAATCGCGTTTGTTTGAGGATCTGGTGCGTCAGGCTGAAACGCTGCGTGTGAAGATGTATACCGGCGGCGGTGACCCGATCGAAAAATCGAGTTCGTATCATGCGTGGCGTCCGATCTTCAATACGATCTTCCAGCTCGAAGACCTGCTTTCTAAAATTGATTCGGTGGATGAAGCGCGGACGGCGATCGAAAAAAAGATCGTGGAAAAGCTGAACGTGATCGATCCTGATCTGGCACGGTATGCACCTCTGGTGGATGTGATCCTGCCGATTCAGATCCCTGATAACGAATTGACTTCTGCCATGGCAGGCGAGATTCGCGGTGGCAACATCCGTGAGTTGTTGACACGCGTGTTGTCTTATGAAGCCAGCCAGGCGCCGTTGTTGATCGTGATGGAAGATCTGCACTGGTTCGACTCGGCTTCGTGGGCGTTATTAGTGGATGTGCAACTGAAGGTGCGACCGATCTTGTTGGCGCTCAACACGCGTCCACTTTCGGACCCGGTACCGGTACAGTTCAAGCAATTGTTGGATACACCTGAAGCGCGGTTTCTCAAGCTTGAAGCGATGATGCTTGACGACGTTGAGTCGTTGGTGTGTCAACGCCTGGGTGTCAAATCGGTGCCGCCGATGATCGGCAGATTGATCCGCGAAAAATCGGAAGGACATCCCTTCTTCGCGGAAGAGTTGGCGTATGCTTTGCGCGAATCCGGGATTCTGATCATCGAAGATCAGGTATGCAAGATCCATTCACGTTTTTTGAATTTTGAAGACCTGACGCTTCCTGACACACTGCAAGCTGCCATCACCAATCGCATCGACGGTCTCAACCCTTCACAGCAATTGACGTTGAAAGTGGCAAGTGTGATCGGACGGATCTTTTCGTTCCGCGTGTTGGAAGCGGTACATCCCATCGAAGCTGATCGGCAGGCGCTGCCTGATTATATGGAGACATTGACTCGCTTGAGTTTGACCCTGGTCGAATCTGAAACGCCGGATCTGGCGTATATCTTCAAGCATGCCGTTACACAGGAAGTGGCGTACAACCTGATGTTGTATTCACAAAGAAGGCAGTTGCATCAGGCAGTGGCAGAATGGATCGAACAGAGCAACGAACGGAATCTTGAATCTTATTATCCCTTGCTGGCGCACCATTGGACGCAAGCTGCTGAAGCACATGATGCCGCGCGAAATGAGCTTGCCATTCGCAAAGCTGTGGAATATCTTGAAAAAGCCGGCGAGCAGGCGATGCAGAATTATGCCAATAAAGAGGCGATCCAATTTCTCAGCACTGCACTTGAATGGGATGCCAAACTTCCGCAACCAGAGGGTCGGGATGTGTTACGTCGTCATCAATTGCGCCGGGCGCGCTGGCATGGTAGGCTGGGACTGGCTTATTATGGCTTGGGTTTGCTGCCAGATTGCAATCAACACGTCCGTGAGGCGTTGATCTTGTTGGGGAACCCGATACCCACAAAGAGCATTCAATTTGGGCTGGGCTTATTTCCGCAGATCATTCGTCAGGTGGTGCATCGTTATTTCCCAACTCGTTATATCGGATCGGTTAAGGGCGATGAAAGAGAGATCGCGATAGAGGTCTCGCGCCTTTACGAGTTGATGTCGCGCATTTACTTTTACTCAAATGAAACGCTCCCCATTATGTACGCCGTTCTGCGCTTCTTGAACTCGGCTGAAAAAGCCGGGACATCGCCCGAACTGGCATCAGCATATTCAAATATGGGCGTGCTGGCTGGGTTCGCACAATTGCATAATCTAGCCGAGACGTATGTCAGCCGCGGATTGGCAGTTGCCGAGGAAGTGAATCAACCCTCCAATTTGATCACTGTGATTGTTGTGACGAGCGCCTACAAGATCACAGTCGGTAAATGGGACGAAGTGCGTGAACGTGTCGAAGAAGCCAAAGCCATTTGTGAGCAGTTGGGCGATTATCGTCAGTGGGGCGATTGCACAGCCATGTTGGGCGAGAGCGCACTTATCTCGGGTGACTTGCACTATGCCGTAAAAATTCAGAAGGTTCTGCTTGATGACGCGCGTCGCAGGCGGAGTCCATTGCATCAGTGTTGGGGTCTGCTTGGGGTTGCCAGAAACAGCATCCGGCTGGGGCATGAGGCGGAAGCCGTCCCCATGCTGGAAGAGGCGCTCGAAATCCTGAAAGAGACTCCCAATCTTTCATCCTCCATCGAAACGAACGGACAGCTGGCATTGGCGCACTGTCGCTTAAATCAAAATGAAGCAGCACTGGATTATGTCAAGAAGGTGCTTGATCTGTCTGCGAATATTTCCCCGACGGTCTATTCGATGAATATTGGATTCGCCGCCGTAGCGGACGCCTGTTTTGAATTGTGGGAAAAGGCGCTTCACGCCCAGCCGGCCATTGATGCAGATCAATATGAATTACTTGCTGAAAAGGCGATTAAACCCGTGCGCGCATTCCAGGGCGTATTCCCGATCGGTCAACCAGTGACGCCCTATTATCAGGGTTGGTATGAATGGCTGACTGGCAAGCCGGAAGCTGCCCTCAAAGCATGGCAGAAGGGTTTGGACGCTGCGTTGAAATTTAACATGCCTTATGAAGAAGGCTTGCTCCGGAGTAAGTTGGGAGCGCATCAAAAAGATGATGAGCAAAAGAATCACTTTGAGCGCGCCATCCAGATCTTTGAGAACATGGGCGCAGCGCACGAATTGAAGTTGGTCAGAGCCGAAGCCTACAAAGCCGGTTTCAAGGAATTGGCACAATAATTTTTTGTGCCAGGTTCATGAAGTATGACAGTTCAGTGACGAGTTGGTTTCCAAATTTTTGTGGTAATACAATATCAAGATTCATAACAACTTCTTGCGGAGGGAAAGTATGACGACTGCGGCTTCAACATTGGGTAGGGAAATTCCGGGTCCAGCGCCCATGCCTGTGCTGGGCTGGATGCCTTTTTTGCTGCGCTTTGGGATCCACCCGCTGGATACGCTTGAAGAGCTTCGAAAAAAATATGGGAACCTGGTGCGCTTGAACACCAGCCAGTATCCGGCGCTCATTGTATTTGACCCCGAATATAACCGTCAGGTATTGCGTGACCCGGCTGCTTTTTATAGCTATGATATGGATCTCGTGCCCGTAGACTTCCCACCCGATAGCGCGGTACGACGTGTTACCAATGGCATGCCGTTGATGAACGGCCCACGCCATAACGATCAGCGCACTGCGCTTTTACCCTACTTCCATAAAAAATTCATCACACGGTATCACGAAGGCTGTATCGCGATCACCGAACGTAAGGTCAGATCCTGGAAGTTGGACGGGGAAGTGAACATGCGGGCCGAAATGGAACAGCTTGCCATGTGGCTCGCCACTGCGCCTGTTCTGGGGTTGGACCCTGAAAAGGAGGGCGAAGCCATCGGGCGTCAACTTGAACGCACGATGAATGCCTTCCTGAATCCCTTTACACTTTTGTTTCCTTATAATATTCCCGGTCTGCCGTTCCATCGTCTGTTGAAAAATGCGGACGATATGGAAGTTATCGTCAGAAAAGTGATCGCCCGTAAAAAAGAAGAAGGGCTGGCCGGTGACGATATTCTCTCCATCATGATCCAAATGCGTGAACAGGACCCTGACCGCTTGAGTGAAAGTGAATTGATCGGGCATACCACCACCATGTATCGCGGCGGCTACAACCCTAATGGCATGGTTCTATATTGGGCGCTCTTTTTGTTGGGTCAACATCCCGATGTGTTGAACAAGACTCTGGCTGAACTCGAAGAAGTTTTGCATGGCAGTAACCCAACACCCGAGCAATTGGATAAACTGCCCTACCTCGAAGGCGTCATCAAAGAGACCATGCGCATCTTTCCCGCAGGTACGTGGACGGGGCGCCTCGCCATGAGAGACTTTGAATTGGATGGGCATCCCCTGCCCAAGGGCACCTGGGTTGTAATGAGTCCCTACATTACACATCGTATCCCTGAGATCTTCCCAGAACCGTATGCTTTTAAACCTGATCGCTGGTTATCTGCCCATCACTCCGCGTATGAATTTATGCCGTTCTCTGCCGGTCCACGCTATTGTATTGGCACCTCGCTGGGCATGATGCAGTTGAAGACCGCCATGTCTATTCTGCTGCAAAGCCATAGTTATGTCTTGAAGCCCGGGACCAAGATGGATTACGTTGGGTTGAACTCCATTCGCCCGAAGCATGGTTTACCGATGTACATCAAACGTTTTGGTGAGAAGCATCCTGTCACACCATTTGCAGGTAATGTACGTAAGCTTGTTTCCATCCCTTGATCACCCGGAGTTGCTGAAATGCCAAATCAACAGTTGACGGACTTGCTTGCCAGCTATGTCCCGCATTTGATTCAAAAACGCGCGATCGAAAACCCAACACCCATCGATGCGCCGCTGCGCGAAAGTTTTCAATCTGTGGTTTTGTTCACCGATATCTCAGGTTTCACCGCGTTGACGGAACGACTTGCCGAAAAAGGACCGGTGGGCGTAGAAACGCTGGCACGTATCCTCAACGATTACTTCGGAAAAATGATCGACGTGATTCACGAACATGGCGGGGACGTGGTGAAGTTTGCCGGTGATGCGTTGATCGTAGTCTGGTCCATCGCTTCGGATTCAGGGATAGCTGATTCGGCTTCCGAAGAAGCGCGACATCAGGCGACATTGCGCGCGGTTGAATGTTCATTGAAGATCCGCGAAAAGATGTTGAACTATAACGCGGAAGGAAGTCCGCTGTATTTGAAGATGGCGCTTGCCACTGGGCAGATCACTCAGGTGCATATTGGCGGCGTGTTCAATCGTTGGGAATTTGTGTTGATCGGTGATCCGTTGATCGAATTGGGCTTTGCGAATAACCAGGCGAAAGCCGGTGATATTCTTATCAGCCCATCATCGTTGACTTTGATCGGTGCCGATATTGAATCCACGCCATTGGAATTTGACATGAATGGGGCGAAGCAAAAAGCCGCCCGTTTGACCAAGCTCAAGAACAGCTCACAGCTTCCGGCTGGGAATGAGCCGCTGGTCATCACCGAGAATTTACAGCCTGCGCTGACTCCCTATATCCCGGGTTCGGTCATCAATCGTGTGGTGGCAGGTCAGTCTGACTGGCTGGCGGAATTGCGCAAGGTCACGATCATTTTTATTAATATTCTCGAGTCAGAGCAATCGCTGACATTGGATATGGCTCAAAACCTCATGCGCGTGATTCAACGCACGGTCTATCGTTTTGAGGGCAGCCTCAACAAGATCAGTCAGGATGATAAAGGCATCATGGTCGATGCCGCGTTTGGGTTGCCGCCACTGGCGCATGAAGATGATCCGCTGCGCGGCATTCAAGCGGGCATGGCGATCCGTGATGAATTAAAAAAGCTTGGCATTCATAGCTCCATCGGCATCACGACCGGGCGAGTATTTTGCGGTTTGGTCGGCAACGATGTGCGCAGAGTGTATACCTTCCTTGGGAATTCTGTAAACTTGGCAGCGCGTTTGATGGCGCTTGGCATTTCGCAAAAGGAAGTCATGGAACGCGAAGGCATTGCGGTTTTATGTGACCGCCCCACGTATGAGGCTTCCAAAGATCAGGTTGAGTTCGAGACGCTTGCGCCGCAGCATGTCAAAGGTCGCACAGAAGCGGTGGATGTCTTCCACCCATTGCATGGCAAAAAAGCAGTGTTGCGTCAACATATGCAGTTGATCGGGCGGCAGGAAGAAAAAGCGGTGCTGGTCAATTCGTTGTTGGAATTACAGCGCGGCTCATCTTTGGAAACGGTCATTTTGCAGGGTGAAGCTGGTATCGGTAAATCGCAATTGACCGAGGAACTGGTCCGTCAGGCTGAAACGTCCGAGATCAAGATATTCATGGGCGAAGGGGACGCCATTGAAAAGAACAATCCATATCATGCGTGGCGCCCGACCTTCACGCGCGTGTTTGGTATTGAAGAAATTCTGCGCCGGCCGCACTTATCGGACGAAGATCGCGATGCCATTCGCGATACGATCCTGGCAAAGCTAGATCAAATTGACCCTGACCTGCTGCGCTATGCGCCGTTGTTGACGGTGTTGTTCCCCGTGCCGATACCTGAAAATGATTTTACGTCTGCGTTGACTGGTGAAACCCGCGGCGGCAACATCCGTGAATTGCTCGTGCGGATTCTGCAATATGAAGCTGGTCTCGCGCCATTGTTGATCGTGCTCGAAGACCTGCACTGGGTGGATGCAGCTTCGTGGATCTTCCTGGCAGATGTGTATCAAAAAGTGCGTCCGATGATGTTGGTATTGACCACCCGTCCATTGCAACCGCCCATTCCCATGGAATACAAAAACATCGTCGACAAATCGGATACGCATTTCGTCAAACTCGAAACCATGAAGTTGGATGATGTGGATGCGTTGGTTTGTCAACGGCTGGGCGTGGTATCCATCCCGCCGCTGGTGAGTAAGATGATCCGTGAAAAATCCGAGGGACATCCGTTCTTTGCAGAAGAATTGGCATATGCCTTGCGCGACTCAGGTGTGTTGTTGATCGAAGGACAACAATCGCGTTTGGCTTCCGGTTTGAGCGATCTGGCAGAAGTGACTCTGCCTGAAAACCTCCAGGCTGCGATCACGAGTCGCATTGATGGTTTGAGCCCCTCGCAACAATTGACCTTGAAGGTGGCGAGTGTCATTGGGCGTATCTTCACCTATCGCGTGCTTGAGGCGATCCATCCCATTGAGACCGATAAACCCGAAATGCGCGATTACATGGATGCCCTGACCCGCCTGAGCCTCACGCTGGTTGAATCTGAAACACCTGATCTGGCGTATCTCTTCAAGCATGCCGTTACACAGGAAGCCTCTTACAATCTGATGTTATTTGCCCAACGTCGTCAACTACATCGCGCGGTGGGTGAGTGGATCGAGGAAAATCATCCCGATGATATTGAATCGTTCTACACATTGCTGGCATATCATTGGCAGCAAGCCGCGGGTGCATTGGACGCAAGATCAGATCAAATCGTCATCAATAAAGCCAGAGAATATTTGGAAAAAGCCGGCGACCAATCCCTGAACAACTTTGCCAATACCGAAGCGCTGGGTTTCTATGATGACCTGCTCGCGTTAACCGATACGAGCCAGGCTGACAAATCTTATCTCGGGCATTTGTATCGCAAAATGGGTGATGCCTATCTTGGATTGGGGAAACTTGCCGAAGCGAAGACCTACATCGTTAAAGCCATGGCTAGTCTCGGACTCCCGCTTCCCGCCTCAGACTTGGGGCTGATCGGCGGAGTCTTGAAGCATGTTGCCATCCAGACCGCTCATCGCCTGCGCCCTGACCGTTACCGTGAACTGAATCTGGACCCGAAAGAAGAACAGCGCCGTTCAGAGCTTGTGATTCTGGCCGAGAAATTGGTGGTCGTGCAGTTCCTCAACGGTGACCCGAATCCGCTGCCGATGTTGTTCGGTGTTGTCGCTGGCTTGAACACTGGTGAGACCATGAAGAGCACACCCGATGCATGGGCTTTATATGCCACCACCAGTGCAGTCTCCGGTTTTATTCCGCTTGCTTCAGAATATAAACACTACAAGGAACGCTGGTTCGAGATGGGCAAACAGTTTGATAGCCCCAACTCTTACGTGGACGGCGTTATCGCCTTGAGCGCGGTTGCCAGCGGCAACGGTGAATGGCAGGCAGTAAAAGACATGGTCGAAAAAGCTTCCGCTATTTGTGAAGAACTGGGTGACCATCGCCGGAATGCCGAAGCTACAGCGTATCTCGGTGTCAATGGACTGAACGAGGGCGGACCCAAAATTGCCGAGGTATACAACAAACGCGAATGGGATATCGCCCTGCGCCGCGAGAATCCGATCCACATGGGGTTTGCCTATCAGGTGGATTGCACCTCGTTGGTCTGGCAGGGTAAATATGATGAATGTATCGCTGCTGCCGAGAAATGTCTCGCGCTTTCAGCCAAAACCTGGGTTGGCGATATTACGGAACATGTTGTGCTCAGTTCGATGTGGCTGGCAAAATGGCTGAAAGGCGACCGCGATGGCGTTTGGGACTCTGTCAAAAAAGCGCTGGATAAATTTGCCAAAGCCTCTGTGGTGGATTTCACCGTGTACCTGATTGACTGTCATCTTGCCGAAGTGGCCTTCCTGGCATTGGAAGATGGCAAACGAAATAATCTGCCTAAAGCCCAACTAGTTGAGATAGAAAAGTATGTGCAGATCGCGATCAAGAACTTGAAGAAGTACATCGGTATTTTTTCGATCGGCGGACCTGCGTTGAATCGCTATCAGGGTAACCTGGAGTGGCATCACAATAGACCTGAGAAGGCGCTTCAGCATTGGCGTACGGCGATTGAGAAGGCACATGCTTATCCGATGAAGTATGAAGAGGCACGTTCCAATCTTGAGTTGGCGCGACATCTTGATAAAGGCAACAACGAACGTGTTGCCGCTTTGGAAAAAGCCAGTGCCTTATTCGCTGAATGCGGCTTGGAAAATTGGGTTGCAGTGGTGAACGCCGAACAATCAGGTTAAGAACGTTTATTTAGTACGTCCCGCAGGTGGTGTGGTAATTGACTGAACCTGCAGGACGTTATGTTCAATCAATTCCAGAGTTAATGAATATCAGAGGAGTGTATGGGAGCGACTTTTTCGTATCGTGCAACAGCGTCACTATCACGTGTGGGTGGTGTATCAGGGAATATCCTTCTGTTTTGGGCATCGCCAACTGAATATATGCAAAGCCTCTATGACCATTTTGGAGATGTTGTGCCGCTCGGATATAAACCGAGAAATGTTTATGTGTTTGGTCCCACCCGCAACCGCGAGATCCTGAGCAACCCAGAAGTGTTCGAGAATCACAGCTTTGAAGATATCAATTATTTCAACCCAAAAGATTATGCGCGCGAATTGGCTTTGGGGTTGGGCTTTCTGAATGGACCTGCACATCGTGAACGTCGTCGTTTGCTGCGTCCATCATTCCTAAAGGAATCGGTCAGTCAATATACGCCAACGTTCGTAGCTCTTACGGAACGCATGCTGACCTCCTGGCAGCGACGCGAGACCTTTGAGATTGTGCCGGAATTCATGAACCTGGCTGTGAGCATGGGACTGAAAACGCTGATGGGGTTGGATCCCAGCCCCACCGCGGACAAGGTCAAGGCACTGTTCGAGGAAATGTTTGGACTTGTTTTTTCTCTGCCGTATGCGCTCTTCCCAGTGAACATCCGCGGTACAACCTACCATAAGGCTGGTGTGGCGACCCGGAAACTTTCTGCGGCGATTACTGAATTGATCGAGCATAAGCGTCAGACTGGCTTGGATGAAGATGACATTCTTTCACAGCTGATCCGATTGCAGGCGGAGAATCCCAAATTTACTGGACCAGATTTGATCGGCACAGTCACTGGATTATTCAGAGGCATGTATCCGAACATTGCTTCGGCTTTGGTGTGCATTACCCTTTTGTTGGCATTACATCCCAAAGTAACAGAAGAAGTGTTGCAAGAGATCAATGATCGTCTGCAAGGACACCCGATCACAGCCGATGATTTGGATCACCTGCCCTTGTTGGAAGGCGTGGTGATGGAAACCTTACGTCTCCTGCCGCCACAGTATTGGTTGATCCGCATCTCGCGTGCGCCTTATGTGATGAATGGATATGAATATCCCACAGGCACGAATGTTTTATTAAGTCCGTATGTGACTCAGCGCATGCCGGAGTTTTATCCTGAACCTGATCGTTTCAACCCGCGCCGCTGGATCGGTGTGCAACACCAGCCGTTTACGTTTATTCCTTTTGCGGCGGGTGTGCGGCATTGTTTGGGTTCAGTGTATAGCCTGCATCTTTGCATGACAGTGATCGCGACCATGCTGCAGCGTTACTCGGTCTCTTTATTGCCCGGTACAAAATTAGATCTGGTCGGTTTGCGCCGCGCCTTCCCCAAAGACGGGACACATGTGAAATTGGGTCGTCCGGGTGTGCCAGTGTTACCCACAGATCTGACCGGTAACTACACACGATTTATCAATGTGAGCGGCTGAGTTATAAAGACTAAAACAAAAGGTTTCCAGAAGATTATTCTGGAAACCTTTTTGTTAACCACTTACAACGAATAACTCCGAAGGGGTGTCACGATTTATGAAATTATGCCATCCCTACTACGGGATTGGAAGCATATATACGTTAAAAGCCGGGCGGCATGTTTGCCTGTTTGTTGAATTTATTCCAGGCGTAGTTATAGATCCAGGCGTTTTGAGGGTTGGTGGGAATCTGTTTGACACGTGCATACCAATTGGCTTCGATTGCAGAGCCTTGTGAAAAACAATCTGCAGAAAATTTTGAACGTTTTTTTGCAGAAGCACTGGCGAGGTCTAACCCGCCATCGACAAAACCTTTTTCAACGGCATCGCGATCAGCGAGATACGTTGCGATGCGTGCCTGGTAATCCTGGATCGTGGCGCGATGCAGGAGTTCGTGCTGCCAAAATTGGGAGTTGGGATCATACTCATCGGACGGAGCCGGTCCAATATTCGGTAATGACGCGTCCATCCAAACGGGTTTGAAAAGGCTGGTACAGGGGGATGCGGTCCCGGTGACGAAAATGGTTGGATTCTTTTTATCCAAATGCACCACGAGTGAACCAGCTGAATTGCTATCGCGGATGATGCCGTAACTGCCGTGCATACAGACATCCGTTCCGAGAAGTGGATTATTTTGCGGCTGCCAGTTTTTTCCGCTGCCGCCATCGGGGGCATGAGTTCGCAAAATATTGATCATATAAGGCACATCGATCTTGCCCTTGCCTGCGCTCAACGCTGCCATGGTGACTGCGCGGCGTTGACGACCCTTTATCAGCGTGGTGCGGAAGAAATCATTATAGGCGGCGCCGAAATTAAAATTGTCAACCGATTTTGCCCAACCTTGTTGCACTGCATATTCTGCCAGATTGGGTGATGATAGATTCGGATCGTAATCAGTTCCGATGGTCAGATAATTGGAAATGGAATCAGATTGGGTTACGTGCTTCGTAGCGTACCATGAACCAGCAGTCTCCAACACCCAGGCATCATCGGGGTCGGCGATGAGAAAACTGCTGTAATAGGATTGGCAATCGGTGGTGCAACTGCCGCCCTGACCAAATTGTTCCAACAAGGCGATAATCACATCCAATGCCTCCCGCGCTGTGTTTCCGCGCTCAAGCCCAAGCCGCACAAAATCCATGCCGATCAATTTTGTGTTCTTGGCGTTTGGAACTTTGGGAAAGACTGCTTCATTCCCAATGACCACATACTTGTCATTCACACCCATTTCCGCGCCCCAGATCCAATACGGCTTGGAAAGCAACACCGCGTTCGTATGTGTCGCCTGCGGAATTTCAATATATGTGCATTTCACCATACTGTTTTTGGGATGATCTGCCGCGGGGATGAATTTTATGAATTGCCCCTCATTGGATGGGCGGTCGGAGTTCTTGGCAAAAACGGCGACGCCATCGGCAGTATCGCTTTTTAATGCTATAAGTGAATCACACATGGATATCCCTGCTCCTCTATTCTGCTGGATGAATTCTTAATGATGTGTATTATACGTATTTGTATTCAAACCACATAGGCTTTGACGACGCTTCCGCTTCGCACTCAGCCGAAACTGATTCGGTTTCATAGACCTCAGTCATTGCATGAAAATTCCCAGCCACAGTTGATACAACCCAAAACAAAATAAAACGAATGCCGAAATGCCCACCAAAGTGCGGCGGACTTTTTGTCCAAGATTTTGCATTGCTCCAAAGAGGAAGATGATCAACATTAAACCGAGTACGAAGGTGATGTAGAAGCCAAGCATGAAAGCAATACCGAAAGCTGGAGTCTCACGCCAGCCAGCGATCAGAATGGGACCCGTTACCAAACTCCAGAAGATATAAGCGCCTGGCGCTAAAAGATTTACCAGCGCAGCTTTGAATACACTTTGCTCTGCACTTGATTCTGTAATGGAAAGATTCTTATTGAAAGTTTGCCATGTTCTATAAGCGCCATAAGCCAGATATAAAACAAAAAAGCCTCCAGCGATGTAAAGAATCTGCTTGAAAGAATCAGGGAGTTGTCTCAGCACCAACACGCAAAGGATAATAATGGGACCGTCACTCACCAGCGGCGCGAATGCAGTAGGAAGAGACTTCTTCCAACCTTTGGTAATAGATTGTGAAATGATGTAGGTTTGCAGCGGACCCGGTTGTGCCGCAGCAGCGGACCCGAAGCCAATACCTTGAATGATATAAAGCCACATCTATGAATGTCCCACCACCTCATAGTGGACGACGTGCGGCTCAAACTCCAGTAGGAAGTCTTTGTCTTCCGGATAATATTTTGCGACCTCGGCATCTTCACCCGCAAAGGCTTTGATCGAATCCATATCCTTCCAAAAGGTGAGTGTGATGAAGTGCGTGATATCGCCTTCTGTGCGTTCGAGAATATGGACGCTGATATTCCCTGCTACAGATTGATAATCGAGAATGGCATGCATATTCAGAAACTCACGATAGTTTGCTGCTTTGGATGTTGGTACCCTGCCATGCCACATTCTCGTGATCATAGACCTGCTCCGTTTGGATATGAAACATTAACTCTTTTTAGCCACGATCAAAAACCGATGGCTCCTGATTTTGAGACAGCCTTGTTCCTGGATCAAGTTATGGATCTCAACCAGTTTATCCCGATATTTCACGACACTGAAATCAGTAATTTGCCATGAGATGACCTTGAGATGGAAAACCAGCGCGCCGATATCTAATACAGTCGTTTCCGGATATTCGTCTTGCTGCTCAAGGATCTGGAAGCCAGCCTCGGTCAATTGCTGCACCGCCAAATTCAGTGTCCAGTGCGAGTAAATGAATTCGGGTTTCTCCTGCAAAAGTTGGTTGAGTTTGAAATTATTTTCCCCGCCGACTTGTTGGGTAATGAAGAGTCCACCCGGTTTTATGATACGATGGAGTTCGTGTGCTGTGAAGGAGCCATGCCTGTTGGTTACCAGATCGAAACAGCCATCCGCAAACGGCGGGATGTCATTCCCCCATACCTGCACGATCTTCACGCCCAGGGGTTCGAGTCTGTTCTTTGCAACGGGAACATTTGGAACATATCCTTCGGTTGCATACGTGTTTTGTGGAAGGGGCATGAAAGACGACAAAACTTCCCCTCCACCAGTATCCATATCGAGCATGGAATATTCAGGCTGGATATGGCTGCGAACGATCTTGGGATAATCCCAGGATGTCGGCTCTTCCTTCCAGCGGTTCGTTAAAAAGTTGAAGTCCCAGCCAGAGAATTCCTGACGTAAAGCTTCGGCGATCAATACCTCGAAGGCTTCCCGATTTATTATTTCCATACTTCATTCGAACACAAACTTCGTGGGGTTGTCTGTAAACTTTGACCACGCGATACACTGACGTGGCGTGAACACGAACAATCCGCCTTCGTCCCATTGATTGGGTTCAGGCGAGTAGCCCAGCGCGGCGTATTTATCGCTGATGGCTTTGGCGAGTCGCTTTGCAAATTCAGCGTCTGGTTTTTCAGCAGGTTGGGATGAGCCTTCCATGATGATGGCTTTCTCACCACTTTCAAGATTGAGTGTGATATGTGGGTTGTGTTCAAGATTGCGCGCGTGACGAGTCTCGGGGCTGCCATCGTAATAGAACTTGTTGTTGATGAATGCGCCCCAGCGCGGCACCACGTGTGGATGTCCATTCGGGCGCACAGAACATAGCCAATAGTGTTTGGATTCAGTCAATTGTTCAGCGACCCAGTCCCACGTCAGATATGAAGCGGGCTTATCCACGTAGCCTTTGGGAAATGTTGGGCGGGTGATTTTTGGAGTGGTCATGTTTTGCTCCTGTCTAAAATTATTATGGAACGATCACAACGCGTACATCATTTGTAAATTTTTCCAGATCATCGAGCCGTTGGTTGATTTTATCCGCATCCAATGAAATAGTCTGCGAGACCACGCGCGAAGTATCCAGAATTTTACGCCGCGCCAGATCAACCAACAATGGTAACTCTTGCAAAAGATGATCGTTCGAGCCGATGATCTCTGCCTCCTTGCCCAACACTTGCATATACGTGTTGATCGAAATAGGCTGTTGGTTCAAGCCCACCATCACGGCGCGTCCCAAATTGCCCACGCTATCAATTGCCTGTTCCATCGTCTTGCGCATGCCGATCATTTCGAGCGCCACATCCACACCTTTGCCTTGCGTGAGTCTGCGGATCTCCTCCACCGCATCCACACGGCTCGCATCGACGGGGATGGCGTGATATTCGGATGCTAATTCGAGTTTGTCCTGTTTGATATCCACCGCATAGACTTCGACCGCGCCGGAAGCTCTTGCCAACTGGATGGCGGACAAGCCGAGTCCGCCCACACCGAAAACTGCCACGGTTTCCCCAGCCTTGACTCTACCCTTGCGCAGGGCATGCAGCGCCGTCGCCGAAGCGCACATCAAGGTTGCGCCCTCTTCAAAAGAGATTTCTTCAGGAAGCGGAATCGCATTGCGTGCCGGGACAGCAATATATTCTGCATAGCCACCATCCACATGATGACCAAGCATCTTCACCGTATTGCAAAATTGTTCGTTGCCAGTGCTGCAATAATAACAATCGCCGCATGAAATGTTGTAATGCAAACAGACTCTGTCACCTGCTTTAACATTCGTTATCTGTGCGCCGACCTTTTCAACAATGCCCGCTACTTCATGTCCCAATGTGATCGGCATCATTCCCATCGCAGATCGTCCTGCCCGGTAATGCGCATCCGAGTGACAGATGCCCGCTGCCCGCACCTGCACGAGAATATCCTTTTCGCCAATGTTTGGAACGGAGATTTCTTGTAACTCTAAAGCTTTACCTGCTTCGATCATGCGGATTGATTTCATTTGTTCTCCAGGATGTCTTCGCCCTGAGCGGAGGGCGAAGCGTTTGTTGCGAGCACGCAGACGAAGGGCATGGTGCCTGCAACTCTGCGCTTCGTCTGCGTTCGGACGGAGGCACTGTCCTCACTCCGCTCAGCGCGAAGAAGCTCTTACCCAACTCGCAATCACTTGAATATCCTCCGGCGTAGTACGGCAACAACCACCGATCAGACGTGCGCCTGCGTCGTACCATTCCTTTGCCTCTTCACCAAATGATTCATACACAGGCTGTCCATCCCAATCGCTTTTTGCCGCATCGTAATGTTCACCAGAGTTAGGATATACAAGGATTGGCTTATTCGTCACTTGCTTTGCTTCATGGATCAACGCTGGGATGTGTTTTGGCGAGGTGCAATTGATACCAATCGCAACGATCTGCGAATATTCTTCTAATACTTTTACGCAATCTGCAAAGACTTGACCTTCAGAAATATGTATCTCATCCCGCGCGGAAAAACTGATCCATGCGACCGCGTTCGGGAATTCCTTCAGCAATTTCGCAATTGCCTGTGCTTCGATGAGGCAGGGAATTGTCTCGCACGCCAACATATCCGCACCCGCCTCGATCAACGCCTGCATACGTGGACGATGAAAATCCATCAGCTCTTGTTCGGTGAGACTATAATTGCCGCGATACTCAGAGCCATCTGCCAGGAATGCACCATACGGTCCGACCGATGCAGCAACGAATGGCTTTGACCTTCCCACGCGATTCCTTTCATCATTCCAGAATTCGTCTCGCGCTGCGATGGCGAGTTTTACCGATTTTTGGATCAAGGCGATTGCTTCCTCTTTATTCAGACCACGTTTCATAAACCCTGCGACCGTGGCCTGGTAACTGGCAGTGATGGCACAATCTGCGCCTGCTTTGAAATAATCGTAATGGAGTTGTTGAATGGCTTCAGGCTGCTCCAACAAAATTTTGGCAGACCATAGGTCATGTTTTAGATCATAGCCGCGGCGTTCTAATTCAGTGGCGAGCGCGCCGTCGATCACAAGCACAGGTTGATGGTTAAGGATGGATGCAATGGGGTTTGTCATTCAAATATCCGTTTTAGTTTTTTCCACAGCCATTGCAAAAATGGCATGCGTTTGGAAGTGCGGCGGTCGAAATCCATTGTGAAGTTGATCGCCTCACCAACAGTTTTGATGTGGGCGATCCGACCTTCATCAGCGACTAGCTGATAGAGATCTTCAGCCTTCTTGAAAATAGTTTGATCTTGTTTGATCTGGCGTGCATCTTCGAAACCAGCCATGGTCATGAGCATCCCTTTTTGCAGATCATTGAGCGGTTCTTCACGTGCTTTTTTGGAAACCTCATAGTGACGTGCCTTGAGTTCGGGAAAATCCTTGCGTGGTGATTTTAAACTCAGTACCTTTGAAAAATCATTGGCGTTCGCATCCCGTTCCGTGAGTGGGTCAAGACCCCAGCGGTCTTCCACCATTTTGAGAATGGAGGTGTGGTCATGCACATCTGAGATTACGGTGCCCTTCTTGATGTAGGGCGAGATCATCACCGTTGGCACGCGGATGCCAAGACGGTCAAAGTAAAAATCCATTTGGTGATTGGTGGAATTTGGGTCAGGCGGAATGGCGGGGGGCGGCGAAACGTGATCGTAGCATCCGCCATGTTCATCGAACGTAATGATCAACAGTGTGTTATCCCATTTGGCGCCTTCGCGTAAAGTTTTATATACATCGTAAATCAATAATTCGCCTGCCAGCACGCTAGAAGTTTCCAGGATCTTTTTCCCGACTTGCGGGTGTTGGTCGTTGTGGTCGATGAAGAAGCGCGGGTCAATGAATGAATAACTGGGAAGGGTCCCATTTTGGGCATCTGACTTGAAGTCTTCCATATACTTAAAGTTGGATGCGCTGTATTTCCACAACTTCGGGTTTTGCAAACCGGTCAACGAGACAATATCCAGTTTGTCATAATATACCTTCCATGTGACTTCGGGATCGTGTTTGTCCGCGATGCGATTGAAGATGGTTGGCGAGTCGTGCAACAACCAATGATAAAAGGGTGAGTTCAACACATAGCCATGCGAGGTCGCCGCGTGCATGAAGGAGCGGTTGCAGAGCGTCTGGCTTGGCACCGAGGCATGCCATGCATCGAAGACGGCATATTCTTTGGCGAGCGTGCTTAACACCGGGATCGATTCTTCCGTGAAGCAGTTCATGATGATCTTGTATTCATCATATCTCGGCATGCGTTTGCGGATGTTGATGAAGTTGTAGATGTAATCGCGCACAAAGCCGTTCATGGGGGCGGGGTCGGGTAATTTGCCAGAGGGCAAGTTGTATGGTTTTACGTTAAAGGGCGCATGGCGGTTTGCCTTCGGGGTGATGCGTCCGAACAACTGCGTATTGACGTGTGGATATTCCTCTCCCGGGTCGGGATTGGGATGGATCATGATGGTCTCTTTGCCAACGGGAATGGATTTGAGTCCGCGCGGCGGTTTGGCAAAGGCTGGGATGGGATTGCTCAAGTCCTTGCCCGCGACTCCATTGACCTTTTGCCTGCCTCCGTCCGAGGCGCCCAGCCACCCGAGCATATTATCGAACGAACGGTTCTCGAGCATCAGCACAACGACATGGTCGATCTTTTGAAGATTAGAATTCATGGTTACCTGCCTTTGCGTTTGCTTGCGCTGTCAGCGGTGAGTCGGTTTTCGTGACGGGAACAACTTGAAGCTTGGATGGAAGCGCCGCGTTTATTCATCATCCAAAATGTTCTTGAAGAATGCGGTTGAATATTTTTGTAATGCCTTGCGATCATGTCCAACGCCATTCACCAGAAGGAATTGCACATTTGTACCGGCTTCTTTATAAATTGCTTCGATATCGTCCCAACGTGAAAGCGGATCGGTACCGAAGAGTCTATCCACCAATTGAGCATCGGCTTCATCCCAGCCGTCGGCGTAGTCGAGCGAGTCATTATCGTCCGCCGAACCCATGTAGATCAACTGAGGAACTGTATTGTATATTGTCTCATCAAATTGTATACCAGTTAACACTTCAAGATCGGCAATGCCTGCAGGGTAGGGGAGTTGCTCGCCGTTGAAATTTGGAATCGGTGCGACAAGCCAGCCCCCAGGGGAACCAATCGCGGCGGCTTTTACAAGCTCGGGGTGCAAAATGGTAAAACGATTGGCGAACATACCGCTGGCAGAAAACCCTTGAATAAAAATCTTTTCATCCGTTTGAATATTATCTTTTGCGAGTTCGGTGCGGGCATGCTCGATCATGGCGATCAATTGCAGGTCAATTCGTGTGAGGTCGGTGCGTTCAGTAAGGAGTGTGTCACGATCCAAGGCATGTGTATAGATCTGCCAATCCTCACCCGGACGAATAAATGCCGGGACTAACAATACCACGCCCAGCTCATCTGCGATTCTATGACGTTCGAAACCCGTGATCCAGGCATCCTTGTGATGGACTTCGGGATCATCGGAGTTTGTACCTGAATTATTCGGTTGTACAAGGATGGTTATTTCTTTACCAGCACGCGCCGCACGTTTTGCATCGGGTGAGATATAGAGATAAAAATCAGCGTGATAGCCATTAATGGGATTCGCTTCGAAACGTTGCACACGCCATGTGTATGGTCCTACTACGATTGCAACAACAATCAGAAAAGCAACCACAAGACCAGTAAGAATGCGAATGACAATTTTCATAAGGGTTTCTGAATTTCAACGAGGATACCATTAAATGATTTGAGCGGCATCACTGCCGCTCAAATGTGACACAAGAAATTTACGGAAATTATTTGCCTTTAAGGAGAAATGACAGGCCGCCAGGCAGGGAAACTTGCGCTGTTGAATAACAGGGTTTGATCAGAACCATCCGCATTCATGATGAAGAGGCTTCCATTCCGGGCAAACACAATTCTTGTATTTGGAGCCCATGTAGGGAAGCGATCCTCATCCATGTTGTTTGTTAAACGGATATCGCCAGTACCATCAATATTAATGACGTGGATTTCAAACTCTGGACCAATGCCAACTTCTTTCGGTGGAAACGAGTCGCGTTGGGTGTCGAATGCAATTTGGGTGCCATCGGGTGACCAGACTGGCGACATATCGTAAGCAGGATCCGTTGTCAGCTAGGTTTGAGCGGAACCATCCGCGTTCATTGCGTAGATATCATAGTTCCCAGCGCGGGCTGACGCGAAAGCGATCTGTGTGCCATCTGGTGACCAGGCGGGATATTCTCCACTGGAAGTAGTGATGCGCTTCAGACCTGTTCCATCCGTGTTAATCACTGCGATATCAGAATAGGAGTTGCCGTCAAAGAAGTGGGCAAAAACAATACGGGTGCCATCAGGTGACCAGGCGGGTGACCAATCATCGGCTGGATCATTCGTCAAATTGATCTGACAGGTTCCATCGGCGTTCATCACGTAAATCTCATCATTGCCATCGCGTTGACTCCGGAAGGCGATGCGGGTGCCGTCTGGCGACCAGGTTGGGTCAAAGTCGGTGGCGGGGTCGGTGGTTAATCGTATGACCGCAGCGGCTCCGGCTCCCTGTAGAGCTGTATCAACATCCAATACATAAATAGGGGAATTAGAATATATGCGCGGCTCATCGAAATTTCCCTTCAAGTGGTTTATTGAAAGTTGAATAATCATGATATATACAGCGCCGGCATGTCGAAGGTTCCCGTAACAAGCAAGTTGAGTGTTATTCGTTTGTTCTGTTATTTCCCCAGCAGCCATTCATCGAAGAAGCCGAGCAGTCGTCTCTGGTAACGCCCCGGATTATCCAGATAGATCATCAAATGTCGAACGTTTTCCGCCTCCCATAGAAAGCGCGGTTCGCCAGCTGCCTCATATAATTTCTGACCTGCATTGGGCGGCGCGACCGTGTCCCCGGTGCCATGCACGATATACACTGGGCGTGGACTGATCAATGCGATATCTGTCAACGGATTGATCTCGTTGATGTTCACGCCTGTTTCAATTTGTGCAATAGTTTTTGCCAGCGGATTGACAATGGGATAGGGGACAAGAAAATTGAACTCATCATCCAGCGACGCGAACGAACTATCGATGAATAACGCTTCGATCTCAGGGAAAATTGCTGCTGCGCGAATAAGCGTAGCTCCACCCATCGACCCACCCCACGCACCCACATGTTCCACGCCGGGCTGAGCCAGCACATAGTCCAACGCGGCTCTGACATCCAGCACTTCGAGATATCCAATGGTTGAAATATCGCCATCGCTTTCGCCGTGCGCGCGCGCATCCCAGGATATGATGCCGTAGCCTTTCTTTGCCAATAGCGCATGGATCCATTCCGGGCGATTGTCACCGTAGCCATGTGCAAGCAGGATGACAGCACCTTTGCGCGGAGGTGTGTACCATGCCGAAAGGCGGACACCATCTTCTGTAATGAGATCAAGGCTCTGATATTGGATGTTGAATTTTCTGAGCGTATTCCCCGGCGGGATAATGCGCGGTGGATGTAAGGCGTTATTGACTTCGACAAAGCCAACCAGGGTTGTTAGTACAGCCAAAATCAAAATTGTTTTGACCACAAAGGTCAAAACTGATCTTATTCTTTTATCCCAGTAGGTTTCCTTCATCAAATTCATTTTACAGCAAAAAACTTCCGAAGTGCCAAGGAACAGCGAACTTCGGAAGTTTAACATACGACCAACGATCAAGGTTATTCTATATTATGGGCTTATCTCTACGCCCCATTGCAATTTGTCTAATCGGTAATCAGCGATGGATCGCCCGGTGGGCAAGTCTGCCAGTAGCAGGGGTGTTGCAGTTGTTGAAGTCAAATCCAACAGGAACACTTGCTTGTTACTGATGTAGGCGAGACAATCTCCATCTGCGGAAAGGGTGGGGGCATATACTGAGTCGGCTAACTTGATGAGCCCGGTACCGTCCACGTGGACGAGATAGATGGCACGGTCTGTGATGCTTCTTCCCAAGTCGAATATCAGGGATGTTCCATCTGGTGACCAACTCAAGTTTGCAGAGTCTGGAATAGAGTAGCTGGACTTGAGGATGGGCAAAGTCGCAAGTACAGTTTTGCTGCCAGCCTCAAACTCGTCCACGATAAGGCGCGCCTTAACCAAATCTCGATCCATCTCGATATATGCCAGGCGCGTGCCATCAGGAGACCATGCGTAATTGCTTTCATCTTCCACCAGACTGCTGATCATTCTGGTTTGCATAGTATCCAAGCTAACTTCAAACAAACCAGCAGAGGTCGAATCCGCACCATAGAAGATGATGCTTTCACTATCGGGTGTGAATTGGGGTGCTCCAAACAATTGCATACCCAATGGGAATTCTGCCAAACCAGTACCATCTGTATTCATCACATACACGACCGTATTGTTTTGGAGTGACCACGTGAGAAGTTGTTTGCCATCCCGTGACCAGGCGACATCCATCAAGTAACCCAATTCTGAGTTGGCGAGCACAGGTTGTGGCGGACCGCCTGTAGAGTCTGTGAGATAGATATTGCCTGTGCCGGTCGTATTGCCGACGATCGCCAATTGTTTGCCATTCGGTGACCACGCCAGCGAACGTAATTCGCCGATGGTCTGTTGTTCATCCAAAGTGACGAACCCGGTCTTATCCTGATTGGTGAGCGCGACTGAATAATTGTGCGCCACTGCCAATGGTCCCTGACAACGATTGCCGACCCTCACATCTGCCTCAAATGAAATCGCCGGAGTTGGTGTTGTGCCTGTCGCTGCTGAGATATGGGGCACCAGTGAGCGGATCATCCAACTTAACAGAAGCACTGCGCCCACAGCCAGAGAAGCCCAGCCCACATTCATTGCGAATTTTGTATACCAGCCGCGTGCAGGTTGTCGTTTCGTTTTATATTTTTCCATCAATTGTGTCTCCAGGTCCCAGCGGAATGTTGGGGAAACCTTCAGTGTTTCAGCGGCTGAAAATAATTTGGAAGCCGCATTCTGTTCTTCTGCGGGGAGTTGATTCAGAATGTCTTTATTCATAGTCCACTTCCAATACCAGAGATGTGCGCGTGCGTAGGTCTTGCAAGCCACGCGAGATAAGCATCTTAACTGCCGCTTCGCTTTTGCCGAGCACGAGGCCCGCCTCTGTAAAACTGAGTTCACTGAAAAAACACAGGATCAATGCTTCGGCCCGATCCTGACTGAGGTGCTTGAGCGCGCCAAGGATCTGATCCAGTTGCAGGCGTTGAAAAGCTGCCTTGTCGGTGGGCAGGCTGGGGGTCGGGATTTGAAGCGCCGCGTCCAACGGGACCTCAAGCCTGTTCTCGCGAAAGTAGCGGAGTCGTTTGCGTGAGGCGATGCCCATCAACCAGGCGATGTAGGGACCCGTCCCGCGATACGAGTCGATGCCTTCGAGCGCCGCCATGAAAGTTTGGGACGTGAGGTCTTCGGCATCCTTGGTGTTGCCGGTGTGGGCAAGATGATAGCGAAAGACGCTCGTGAGGTGACGATGATATAGCTCGGCGAAAGCCTCAGGCTCGGTGCGGGCTTGCTGCGCGAGGTGGGCATCGTCCATGGATGGGTATTGGGTTTTGTTATTCATAAGGGTCGTCATACATCTCCTGCGTGTTGTGTACACAGAAGGTAGTGCCAGGAGATGGCTGAATCGTAACAGGGAAATTCGATGTTAAAAACGTTGAGCGGCATCAAAGTGCCGCTCAACGTTTTTAGTGATCATATGTAGGTATTTAACCGCTGTTTTTGCTAGTCTTCTTTCGTCCAAATTTGAGAAAGGAGAAAATATTCAGGGATTTACGTTTCTTGGGAGGTTCCGCGGGCTGGAGATACGCCAACATCTCATACCTAACACTACAGCCTCCGCGGATGACTTGAACCGCTCCGCTGTGATCGTTCTCTATTTCATCTTCGCATTTGGAAGGTAGATTATCACCATATCTTTTCATCATGACCTCTTTTGATTTTCATCATAATCTTATATCGATAATACGGGAATCCCCTTTAAGCACGGACTTTCGAAGCCTCAATTACTTAACCCGTTGTAAGGCAATCTTCAAATGTAACATGGACTGCTCTACCGCTGTCGTGTGCATTTCTATTTCGTAGCGGAGACTGTTGCCTTCCAGTTCAAACCTCCGCGCGGACGACACCATGCGCGGGTCATTCGTGATCGTTTTGCTCACAAAATGAATTCGGATGATATTATCCTGCGTTTCGATCTTCCCCGTCAACACTTCCACACGACTGATCTGTGCGCTCGTCATTTCCAACCTACCACTTTCGAGAATACGGATGAAACCAAATTCCCAATGCGACTCGAGCCATTCGGTTTGACCATCGTAACGCTTTTGATGGTCCATCATCTGATTTTACAGCAACTTTTTTGGCTTGTGTTCGTTCCATTTTGTGAATATACTCTGGTTGAAAAAGATTTCCTAATACTGGTTCCGCAAATTTTACTAGTGCAGTAGCGGTATGAATTCTCGTCGGTTACTCTTTCCTCCACTATTTGTGATTTTCATCGTATTTCTAACAGCACTAGCCTTGCAATGGCAGAACTCGTTACCTGTCGATGTTTTCCGTTCTCCTTCTTGCATGAACAATCCACAAGACTTCATTGGCAATACCGGTGAGGTCTTCAGCGTTGCCTTCTCTCCCGATGGCAGGTATGTGCTCACTGGTAGTAATGATTGGACCGCCCGATTATGGGATGTTCAAACCGGACGCGAAGTCCGTACATTTACGGGACACACCGGTGGGGTGACGAGTGTGGCCTTTTCATCGGATGGCAAGTATATGCTTACCAGCAGCATGGATAGAACGGCGCGATTGTGGAATGTCAGGAGCGGAAAGGAAGTGCGCACATACGAGGGATCTGCTGTAATGTTATTTAGCGCTGCATTTTCGCCGGATGGGAAATATGTCATTGCCGCGAGTGGAGATAAAACAGCGTGGATGTGGGATGCGCAAACAGGTCAAGTCCTGCTCACATTTGTTGGGCATACCCTGCCCGTGACGAGCGTAGCGTTCTCACCGGATGGCAGATACATTCTCACCGGAAGCCGGGACGAGACCGCGCGGCTGTGGGATGCAGAAACCGCTGATCTTCTTTTTACCTTCACAGGTCACATTCAGGCAGTCACGAGCGTTTCTTTCTCAACCGATAGTAGGTATGCCGTTTCTGGAAGTTGGGATAAGTCGGCAATGGTATGGGCTGTGAAGACAGGGCAGGTCATTGCCACTCTTATTGGTCATACAGAGGCCGTGACGAGTGTGGCATTTTCTTCTGACGGAAAGTATGCCGTGACTGGCAGCGCAGATACGACCGCACGCGTATGGGACCTCCAACAGCCTGCCAAAGCAATCCGCGTTTTCTTCAACGAGGATGCAAACCCAGTCTGGGCTGTGGCATTCTCCCCGGATGGGACTCATATCCTCACGGGTGACCGTGACAACGTGGCGCGGTTGTGGAACTTTGGTGAAACGATGATGAAATGTGCACCTTCGCCTTTTCCCCGTACGCGGTGAAGAACAAGATAATAAGGATCCCTGTGGTAGTGCCGATCCAACTTAGGAGTTGTGAGAGTTCCATGATCTTTTCTTCCAAAGGTTTTCAATGTGATAGTGGCCGG
>Ga0180074_1000017_pt1 | contig 30181 bp, 23 predicted proteins | sample EasRiv366_16_10D_FD_121773 | JGI IMG/M metagenome (GOLD analysis project Ga0180074, IMG submission 121773) | Soil microbial communities from meander-bound floodplain in the East River, Colorado, USA - East River metaG ERMLT366_16_10D | ecosystem: Environmental > Terrestrial > Soil > Floodplain ...
ATCTTCCTGCAGGATAAGTTCGATCTCCCGGCGCGTGTCATCGGCATTTTCATGGCGCTTGATAACATCGCCGCATTGTTCATCCAGCCGTCGGTTGGTCCATGGTCTGATGGTGTCCGCACAAAAATCGGTCGGCGCATGCCTTTCATTTTGATCGGCGTTCCCATATCAGCAGTGGCATTTGGATTTATTCCAGTTGCTGGTATTCTGCCGCTCTTTGTTGCCTGCACTACATCCTTCTTTCTTGCCATGGCATTCTGGCGCACACCCGTCGTTGCGCTCATGCCCGATATTACCCCCTCTGAAAAACGTTCACAGGCAAATGGCATTATCAACTTCATGGGTGGTTTAGGCGGCATCATTGCTTTTCTCGCCGGGAGCGCCATGTATAAGATCAACCCGGGATTGCCTTTCTGGGTTGGTTCGGGACTGGTCATCCTGGCTGCATTGATGGTCTTTCTCTTCATTAAAGAACCAGAGGAGTTTGTCCAAACCGAGCGCTACAACATCATCAGCAGTCTGGTGGATGTATCGAAGGATAAAGACAAAAGCACCTTCCGTTTGCTCTTTGCCATCTTCTTCTGGTTTCTCGGTTATACAGCCATTGAAGCATTCTTCACTCTATATGCCCAAAATCACCTGGGTCTTGCTGAGTCTGATGGCAGCCGTTTGCTCGGACATCTCTCCCTGCTCTTCGTACTATTTGCCATTCCATCCGGTTTGATCGGCGGAAACTTCGGGCGGCGCGGCACGATCTCAGTGGGGATCATCCTGCTGGCTGCTGCGATCTTTGGCATTTCCATGACACCGGTAGCCACGCTTACAAATGTTTTAACAAAATTACCCGTGCTGGGTGAAATCCTCGGCATCAGCATCTTCTTGATGGTCGGCGGTATTGCCTGGTCGTTGATCAACATCAACTCTCTGCCAATGGTTGTAGACATGACCAGCATTGAACGCATCGGTACTTTCACTGGCTTGTATTATCTATTCTCCACGTTATCTGCCATCCTGGGACCAATCACGAACGGGTTGATGATCGATCTGACTGGCGGTAATTACAACGCAGTCATGTCACTCGCACCCATCACCTTGTTGATCGCGCTGGTGCTTATCTCTGGCGTCAAACGCGGCGAAGCGCAAACGGCGTAAGTGGAGTTGTCGGTTGCGAAGTAAGTTGATCTGTTTTCTGGCGATTGTGTTATTGGGCCTGCCTGCCTGCACACAATCGCCAGATTGTTTTCGTGAGGATGTATTCTGCACGGCGCTGGTCACCGATACGCGTGGCTTGAACGATTTTGGGATCAATCAAAATACATGGACGGGGTTGGAACAATCCAAAACAAACGGGGTTATTGATCAGATCGCATATATTGAATCAGTGGATGCGCGCGATTACGAAAAGAATATTGCCTTCTTCGTCAATGCTGGATATGACGTGATCATCACCTCCGGCATCGGTTTACGTGACGCCACGCTTCACAGCGCGTACCTCTATCCTGCTTCTGTTTTCGTTGGCATGAATCAGGCTGACGATGAGTCTGTGCCAAACTTCATCGCGGTCACATTCGCTGAAGACCAAATGGGATTCTTTGCAGGAGCGTTGGCAGCACACCTGACGCGCACAAATATCATTGGCGCCATATGCGAGACTTCAGGGATCGATGCCATGTGGCGGTATTGCGAAGGTTTTCGGGCTGGTGCAAAATACGTCAATGCGGCATTGGATGTGATCGTTGTCTATCGCGATGATGGTAGCAGTGAAAAGTTGTTCCTTGATGAAGCCTGGGGATCTGAGAACGCACAGATGCTGATCACACGCGGGGCTGACGTGCTCTTTGCAGTGGGCGGCGAAACCGGTGTGAGTGCGTTGCGCACGGCGACTAAGGCTGGCATCCAATCGATCGGGGCAGAACGCGACCAAGGTGCAGCATTGGCAGAAAAAGGCTTGAGCGTGGTGACCTCTGTTTTGGGTCGAAGCAGTTTCACGGTCCAGGAATTGATGCGGCGTGTGAAGAACGGTGATCTGGCAGATGCGGGGCAGAGTCCAGTTGGCTGTGTCGCTTTGGATGAAGTTGTCCAACAAAGTATCATCATGGAGATGGATGAGATTCTGGCAAATTTGGCAAATGGGGAAATCAGGACGAATGTCACTTATGAAAAACCATGAATTTTTTGGACTTCAAGCCCTAAAATTGCTTTGCAATTGTTCAGGCTTGCACAATAAAATGTTACGATTTATACTTGCAAAGTCGTAAGGCAAGGCGAAAGCTTGCCTTTCAAATTTTTTACACTTCTAGAGGAGAAGAACAATGAAAAAACTGTACTCTGTTATAGCCCTGTTGATCGTTGCTTCACTGGCGCTTTCTGCCTGTGGCGGCGCGGCGGCGGGCTTCAAGGTTGGTCAGGTGACCGACCTCGGTGGTATTGATGACAAATCTTTCAATGCCAGCGCTTGGCAAGGTCTCGAGAAAGCTGTGACTGACTTGGGTGTCGAAGGCAAGTACCTGGAATCAACCCAGCAATCTGATTACCAAAAGAACATCCAACAGTATCTCGATGAAAATACCGACCTCATCATCACCGTTGGATTCTTGCTGGGTGTTGATACTGCCACCGCTGCGAAAGCCAACCCCGAGACCAAGTTCGCGATCGTGGACTACGCTTATCCTGACTGCTTCGGCGATCCCGCTGATGAAGGCAAGACCTGTGGTTCCACCACCGAACTCGCCAATGTTTTGGGACTCACCTTCCAGACCGATGAAGCCGCTTTCCTGGCTGGGTACGCCGCTGCTGCGAGCACCACGACAGGCAAAGTTGCCACCTTTGGTGGTATCAACATTCCGCCCGTCACCATCTTCATGAAGGGTTTTGAAGCTGGCGTAGCCTATTACAATGCCCAGAAGGGCACCGCTGTGGAAGTCCTCGGTTGGAACACCGCCGCCAATGAAGGTTCCTTCACCGGTAACTTTGACTCCCTCGATGATGGTCGTTCCTTCGCTGAATCCTTCGTTCAGGAAGGTGCTGATATCATCATGCCCGTGGCTGGTTCCGTAGGTCTCGGTTCGGCCGCGTACTGCAAAGAAACCGGCTCCTGCAAGGTCATCGGCGTGGATAAAGACTGGACTGTTTCTGCCGCTGAATACACCGATATCATTCTCACCAGTGTGTTGAAGAACGTGAACGTGGCTGTGTACGATGCAACCAAAGCCGCCGTAGACGGCACCTTCAAGGGTGGTGTATATCTTGGCACACTCAAGAATGGTGGTGTTGGTCTCGCCGCTGTCAGTGGCGCTTCGGCTGAACTCACCGCCGAGCTCGAAAAACTGCAAGCTGACATTATCTCCGGTGCAGTGAAAGTAAGTCAGTAATTCGCTCGTTTGAATTTGGGTCGGGGAATTGCTTCCCCGACCCTTTTCTGTAAGTCCTTGCAAAAGCATGTTCGTCCATTAATTTGCGCTTGTTTTCCATGTGGAAATATGCGAAAATTAGCAGATGAACAAATTAACTACATTGTACGCGGAGGATAAGGCATGACCAATGTTCTGGAACTGCGCGGCATCACCAAGCGATTCCCCGGCGTGCTGGCAAACGATAAAGTTGATATTAGTTTAAGAGAAGGCAAGATCCTAGCCTTGTTGGGGGAAAATGGTGCAGGCAAGACCACCTTAATGAACATTTTATATGGGTTATATAAACCCGATGAGGGCAAGATCCTTGTGCGCGGTGAGGAAGTGGATATCCACGGTCCCAACGATGCCATCGCGCGCGGCATTGGCATGGTACATCAGCACTTTATGCTGGTGCCTGTGATGACCGTGACCGAGAATGTGATGCTCGGAGTGGAGCCCACCAAAAATGGCCTTTTCCTGGATCAGGAGAAAGTCGCTGCACGTATTCGAGAGATCTCGGATCAGTATGGTTTGGAAGTGGATCCGCACGCCTATATTCAAGATCTGCCGGTTGGCATTCAGCAACGCGTGGAGATCATCAAAGTCCTCTATCGCTCTGCTGATATTTTGATCCTCGATGAGCCCACCGCTGTGTTGACTCCGCAGGAAGTGGAAGGCTTGTTCAAGATCATTCAATCTTTGATCGATAAAGGCAAGTCGATTATTTTTATTACACACAAATTAAAAGAGGTCATGCATGTTGCTGACGACATTACCGTTCTACGTCTTGGACGTATAGTTGGTTCGATCGCTCCACAAGATGCCAGCCCCGAGATATTAGCTTCGATGATGGTGGGACGAGATGTTAACCTGGTGGTAATGAAACAGCCCGCCAAACCTGGGGAAGCCGTACTCGAAGTCAAGGATTTGTATGTACGCGACGAACGCCAAAACTTAACTGTCAATGGCGTGACCTTCGATGTCAAAAAAGGTGAGGTGCTGGGGTTGCAGGAGTACAGGGCAACGGGCAGACGGAACTGGTCTACGCGTTGACCGGGCTGCTCCCCATTGACGTTGGGCAAATTCAATTGGTGGGCGAGGCGATCCGTCACACATCTCCGCGCGATATTTTAGAACGCGGTGTGGCGCACATCCCCGAGGATCGCCAACGTCACGGACTGTTACTCTCCTTCCCCATCCATGACAATATGATGTTATGCACATATTATCAGCCGCCGTTCGCAAAAGGCGTTTCGTTACAACAAAAGACCATTTTTGATAATGCCGAAGCATTGGTAAAACAATACGATGTGCGTACACCGAATATTTACGTGAACGCCTCCACGCTTTCAGGAGGCAACCAACAAAAGGTGATCGTAGCGCGCGAATTCTCCCGCCCCATCCATTTGCTGATCGCTTCGCAACCGACCCGCGGACTGGATGTTGGCTCGATCGAATATATCCACACCCAGATCATCAAGAAACGCAATGAAGGTGTAGGCGTGTTGCTGGTTTCCTCTGAGTTGGATGAGATCCTGGCACTTTCCGACCGTATCGCTGTGATGTACAAGGGCCGCATCATGGATATTGTCGATGCAAATAAAGTCAACAAGGAATACCTTGGTCTGCTGATGGCAGGTATCCATCCCTCTGAAACGCCAAAAGCCAAAAGTTCTGCTGCTGAGAAAGTTTTCTAGGAGCCTCTGTGACTGACAAAAACAAATTAAAATCCAAAACTCCTGAAGGTATCGGCGGCGGCTCACTGCGGGATGCGATCCGTGTACCTGCGTTGGCTGTACTAACAGGTTTGATCATCGGCGCGTTCGCCATCATCATCAGCGGCGCAAATGTCTTTACCGCCTATGGCGCACTATTCGTCGGTTCTTTTGGCGACCCTGTGCGCTTTTTCACCGGCTTCCAACAATTATTTTCCACCGGTGAAACTGCTGGGTTGCTCAAAGCCATTTATCCGTTTACGGAGAGTCTCGTTACTGCCACGCCCTATATCTTCGCGGGACTTTCCGTTGCTCTGGGTTTCCGCTGCGGACTTTTCAACATTGGCGCTGAAGGTCAATTCTTCATCGGCGCGTTATGTTCAGCATTTGTTGGCTATAGTCTCATTGGTCTACCGGCTTATATTCATCTCCCACTGGCATTACTGGGAGGTGCAGCAGGCGGCGCATTATGGGGCATTATCCCGGGTTATCTCAAAGCAAAGTTCGGCGCGCATGAAGTGGTCAATACCATCATGATGAACTGGATCGCCTTCAAGTTAAGTGACTGGCTGTTGAATGGTCCCATGAAAGCTTCAGGCTTCCGCCCGGTAACCCCCACTGTGGAGCTGAGCGCTCAATTGCCGCGTTTCTTCCCTGACCCCATTCGTTTGAATTGGGGCTTGATTCTCGCGTTCGTGGTTGCTTACGCCTTATATTGGTTCCTATTCAAAACCACACTCGGATTTGAAATCCGTTCTGTAGGCGCCAACCCGGATGCGGCAAAATACGCAGGCATGAGCATCGTCAAGAATCTCGTACTGGTGATGGCAATGGCTGGAGGCTTGGCGGGACTTGCTGGTTCTGCTCAAGTACTCGGTGTAGATCACTGGGTCGGACAGGGCTTTTCAGCAGGGTATGGTTTTGACGCCATCGCGCTTGCCTTGCTTGGCAAGAGCCATCCATTTGGCGTAGTGCTTTCTGCGTTACTCTTTGGATTTTTGCGGAGCGGCGCGACACGCATGCAATCCATGGCTGGCATCCCCATCGATATCATCTCAATTATTCAGGGCATGGTCATCGTCTTCATCGCCGCGCCTGAGATCATCCGCTGGTTGTATCGCATCAAGAACATCAAAGCAGAAGAAACCGTGCTGACCCGCGGCTGGGGCAAATAGGGAGCGACATATGACAACCATAAATGCAACCATCAATACCGCTCTCGCAAAACGATCGCAGATCACCTATGGCATCGTACTGATCGCTGTGGGCTTGTTCATCTATCTTATCTTTGGCTTGAACACACAAGCTGGTTTACAAACAACTTATGGCACCAACCTGGCGGGTTCGCAAGCATTGCCAATTCCAGATATTGTCGTCCCAGCCCAGATGACCGTGATGATCATGGCTGGCATTGCCGTATTTTTCGGCGCCCTCCAACTGGCACGCGGAGTCCGCTCCACGGGTTGGTTGATCGGTATTCTGGCAGCTACTTTCGTGATCGCCTTTCTCACCTGGGCGGCGCAAGGCAAATCATTCAACTTAACCGGCATGCTCAGCAGTTCATTCGTGCGTGCTACACCGATCGCACTTGCGGCGTTGTGCGGCGTCATTAGTGAACGTTCGGCAGTGATTAACATCGGCATCGAAGGGATCATGTTGATGGCGGCACAAGCGGCAGTGGTAGCTGCAACGGTGACTCATAATTTATATGTGGGCTTGTTCGCTGCCATCCTGATCGGCGGGCTGATAGCTGCACTACATGCCTTCCTGGTTATTCGCTTCAAGGTTGATCAGGTTGTCAGTGGAGTTGCCATTAATATTTTTGGCGCAGGCTTCACCGCTTTTATGAGTTCACGCTTCCTGCAAAAAAGCGGCGATCTGCTCAACAACTCAGGCGTCTTCCCCACGATCTCCATTCCCGGGCTCGCAAAGATTCCGATCCTCGGACCGATGTTGTTCGAGAATAACATCATCATTTACTTGATGATCCTGCTGGTGATCGCCATGCACATTATGTTGTTCTACACACCCTGGGGGTTGCGTACCCGTGCAGTTGGCGAACACCCGAAAGCGGCAGATACACTGGGCGTCAATGTATATCTCATGCGCTATGTCAACGTCATCATCGGCGGCATTATCGCGGGCTTGGGTGGCGCATATTTCACCATTGGTTCCGTGGGGCGCTTCGACGAACAGATGACATCGGGCAAAGGTTTCATCGGTCTCGCGGCAATGATCTTCGGCAAGTGGAATCCCTTTGGCGCTTTCACATCGTCACTTATTTTTGGCTTCGCAGATTCACTGCAAGTGAAATTACAGATCCTGCGCGTGCCGATCCCGTCCGAATTTCTATTGATGGCTCCCTATATCGTGACAATGGTCATCCTGACTGGTGTGGTAGGACGCGCCATCCCCCCTGCCGCAGATGGACAGCCTTACGAAAAATAGCGCATCGCTTCGATATCACTAGCGCAAGCTTTCTTTGTTTCAAGCTTGATTCAACAAAACAGGAGTTTTCTCAACTCCTGTTTTTGATTCAGCAGTCAGTGTGGAAAAGGTTTGGGAGGTGAAACAGGTGGCGGCTTGGGGTGAAGCGGTTTTTGTCCGCCTGGATTTAGGAACAAAGGGTAATGCTTGTCCGTCTGTATTCGTGTACAATTATTGAAACATTGAGGAGAAAAAATGTTTAAGACCTTACGCATCATTTCTATTTTGAGCATCGCCGTGCTCATGATCTCGGCATGTAATTTGCCTTCCAACACCGCCACCCAAGACCCCAACGACCCGAACGTCGTATTTACTGCGGCGGCATTAACGGTACAGGCGCAATTAACGCAGGTATCGCCATTCAGCACACCCACGCTGCCGCCTCCACAACCGACCAATACCGCGGTCACGATCCCAACTGCGGGACCCGTATTTGCGACGATCACGCCGAATATCCCGCCTACTGCAGTTTGTGATCAGGCAACATTCATCAATGATGTGACCATCCCGGATGGCACCGCGACCGCTCCTGGTGCTTCGTTCAAAAAGACGTGGAGATTAAAGAATACCGGCACATGCACCTGGTCTGGGTATACCCTGGTTTTTGATAGCGGTGAGTCAATGGCACCGGTGATCGACCCGATCGGCACGGTAGCTCCGGGACAGGAAGTGGACGTCTCTGTTACATTTACTGCCCCGATTGCACCCGGTGATTATCGGAGTTATTGGCGCATTCGAAATCCATCTGGCGTGCTTTTGCCCGTATTGGGCGGCTGGCAAAGTAAAGGCTTTTTTGTATATATCAAGATCGGTTCATCAGGTTATGATTTTTATTCAAGAGCCTCCGGTGCAACCTGGATCAGTGGTTTCGGCAATCTGACTTTTGGCGGACCTGACACAGATGTAAACGGTTTTGCGATGTATAAAGACGGTCAAAAACTTGAGGATGGTTCTTCTCTCAGTAAGGTTATAGAAACTGTTCCGCAACAAGTGGACAATGGTGTGATCACGGGACGGTATCCCGCCTATACTGTGGTGGCTGGCGAGCATTTCACTGCCAAGATCGGTTTCCTTGCCAAGCCAGATGGAACCTGTGGAACAGGCAATGTGAAATTCCAGTTGAACTATAAGGAAGCTGGTGTTTTGAAACCTCTCGGCGAATGGACAGAAACTTGTGATGGTCCATTAAAGAGCATCGATATTGATCTGACCAGTCTGGCCGGCAAATCTGTAGAGTTTGTATTGGGGGTACTGGCAAATGGTCCTGCCGCACAGGACTGGGCGGTGTGGGTTGCTCCACAGATAGCAATTCCGTAACGGAAAAGCGCCCGACACAGCAACGTGCCGGGCGCTTTTTGAAAACGGTATAATGAATGCAAATAGAAATTGAAAGGAAGCCCAATGTTTGATCTTCAAAAAAATAAAATCTACTTTACCCTAAGTATCCTATTGTTCAGCGTGACCGCCTGTGGCACTGCCCCGAAACCAGATGAAAATATTTCCACAGCGGTGGCACAAACTGTGCAGGCGCAAAACTCATTAACCAAGCTCGCAAATTTACCCACATTAACACCTGTGCCGTCCGTTGAAATTACGGCGACCACCGATCTTGCCGCAACCAATACACCTGCACCCGTTTTAGGTGCGCCGGGCTGTACCGTCTCTGCCAGGCTGGCAGGCGAAAACCCACCCGATGGGACGCTTTTTAAACCCAGTGAATATTTTTGGAAAACATGGTCATTGGAAAATACCGGCACCTGCACATGGGATGGGACCTATAGCCTTGTGTACAAAAGCGGCGACCTGATGGGCGGGTTAACATCTTATCCGTTCCCGGAATTGGTCGCGCCTGGCGAAACAAAAGATATATCCATATACCTGAAGGCACCTGAGGCTGAAGGCACTACCAGAGGCTATTGGCAGATTCAAACACCTTGGGAAACGTATTTCGGCACAGGTCCTATGAGTGAGCCCTTTTATGTTGAGGTGGCCGTTTCAGATGCAGCCAAGCCACGCTATGGGATCCTAAGTGTGACGTATGAACTCGTACGTGAACCTGCCACAGGCTGCCCAACCAATGTCCGGTATACCGTGTATGCTACGATCACAACCAATGGACCGTATGAGTTCGATTACTTCTGGGATCAGCAAGATGGCAATGAGAGCGGACCTAAATACATGAAGTTTGAGGCGGCCGGTTCAAAGACCGTTTCACGAGAGTGGATGATCGGCAAAGGCGACAGCCCCACACCGCGCTGGATGCAGATCGTTGTAACCAGCCCGGTCAGCCAGAGATATGAGCGGTTCGTTTTTGAAAATACCTGTCCGTGATCGGATTCAAATCCCCTGTAAATAAAAATAGTCATCCTGTTATGCGTGTTAATATTTAACACGCATAACAGGGAACTCAATACACATTGGAAGCGTCTTATGAAACGGCATGATTCCCTGGAGGCTTCTATGAGTATTTCAAATTCACATAAACCAATACTCCTTACTTTGGCATTGATGTTCATACTGGCGTGCAATTCTTTGGCGCCAACCACTCCGCAACCGGCGGCTACGTTAAACGCACTTTATACATCTGCGGCAGAGACGTTAAGCGCCCTATCCACCCAGGGTACCGTATCCTTGACCATGCCGCCATCCCCCACCGGGACATTGACCATTCCCACCTCCAGCCCGATCGCCCTCCAAACCTTTACTGCTGTGCCACCCTTGCAGCCCAGCACAAGATGCGATGCGGCGGCATTCGTCACAGATGTAACCTATCCGGATGGGTCAAGTGTAGGGATGGGAGTTTCATTTACAAAGATCTGGCGCATCAAAAATGTTGGCACCTGTAGTTGGACAACATCCTACGCGCTTGTATATTTGAACGGTGAAAAGTTTAGCGCTCAGAATTCTGTTCCCATGCCTGGCAGTGTTGGACCGGGTCAGAGCATCGATATTCCCGTCCAATTAACCGCGCCGAATCAAAGTGGTCGCTTCAAAGGTTATTGGAGATTGCGCAATGCCTCTGGCGTCTTATTTGGCGTTGGAAATTCCGGCGAAGAAAGCATTTATGTGGATGTTAATGTAAGTGGTTATAACGTCGTAGGATATGATTTCCTTGATAAATACTGCGAAGCCGAATGGCAAAACGGATCGCAGACTCTGCCCTGCCCTGGAGCAGATGGTGATAACAAGGGCTTTGTCATTGTCTTGAATTCGCCCAAGCTGGAAAATGGCAGCACGCAAAGCAAAGGCTTGGTCACGCACCCGCAAATGGTGAATAACGGACTCATCACCGGAAAATATCCAGCTTTTACCGTTCAATCCGGAGATCGCTTTCAAGCGTCGATCAACTGCCTGTATAAAGCCAATGACTGTAACATGGTTTTCAAGCTCCAATACCAGATCGGCAATGGCACAGTGCAGACACTCGGTCAATGGAATGAGATCTATGAGGGTGAGTCTTATTCGGTCAATGTGGATCTGAGCGCCTTGAATGGACAAAAGGTCAAATTTATTCTGACCGTTCTGGCAAATGGCTCAGCCCACGAAGATTACGCATTATGGATCGCACCCCGAGTTGCAAGGGTCAGCGCCCAACCACCCACAACGACGTTTACACCCTCGCCTTCCCCTACTGCCACCGGGACTGGCACAGCAACTCCTACGGCTACTGCCACATCCACACCAACGTCAACTGCCACCGCAACAGAAACGCCTACTGCGACAGTAACACCTTAAAATCAGGCTCACAATCGCAAGAAAAGCGCTGCATACCGCAACTGGAAGCGTTGCATACTGCAACTGACGTTGCAGTATAATGAGATTGGATACCTGTCACGAATCGTGCAAACTAATCCGAAAATTTAACCCATTTCCTGATGGAGGTAACAATTATGTTTTCAAGAAGATCAACGCGGCAGACCTTAATAGGTTTACTCACTGCTGCCCTGCTCTTAACAGCCTGTAATGTGGGTGCGACACCCGCCCCCACTCTCGATGTCAACGCGATGAGCACCGCACTTGTAGGAACTACTGTAGCCCAACTTGCTGTGCAATTTACGCAGACCGCACTGGCTATTCCCACCAATACTGTCGCTCCCACCCAAGCACAAGCATCCGTACCCACGCTGGCATTACCCACCCTGAATACATCAGGAGTTGCATCACCAACAGTGGATGCGGCCGCCCTGCCCACCTTTTCTTTTGTCAACACACCGGTAGCTGGTGTTACACAAGCTCCAGTCCTGCCCACATCAGCCGCTCAAGCTACAGCAGTTGTTGATCCGTGCCATAATAGTGCATTTGAAGGAGATATCACCATTCCAGATGGCGAGGTACAAAAAGCTGGCACTGATGTTCAAAAAATATGGGCAATTCGAAATACCGGCACCTGCACCTGGGATGATGGCTACTCTCTTGTAAAATTCGCTGGCAGTCCCGAGATTGGCAATGGAATTTTCAATTTCGTGAAAAGCAGTGATTTTGTCGCAAGTGGACAAGGCATCAATATCGGCATTTGGCTGGACGTGCCCTGTGCCGTCGGAAAATATGAAGGACATTGGAAAATGCGCGATGACCAGGGCAACTATTTTGGAACACCTCTGTCTGTGTACTTCACCGTGACGGAAAAGTGTCCATAATTTTGAAGAGAAGAGAGATTAGATGAAACCAAAATACCTCGTACTCTTGCTTGTCTCTGCCCTGCTCCTCGCCGCCTGCGGACCTTCAACCACACCTGAGCCCACGCCAGATGTAGCAGCAGTGCGCACCTCAGCCGCAAGCACGGTCGTATCGCAATTCACGTTGACTGCGGCAGTATTCACGCCTATTCCATCGCTGCCGCCTACAGAAACGTCCACGCCCGAACCGACTGCCACCGTCACTGGGCCGCCAGTTGCTGAGGTCACTAATGCGGAAGGGACCACCATTGCCCTCTGTGACAAATATGCCTGGGACGTGAACACGGTGGATGTCAACATTCCCGATAATACAGCCATGTCTCCCGGAGAAGAGTTCACAAAAACCTGGAAGATCAAAAATACCGGTAACTGTGCCTGGGGCGAAGGCTATAAATTGATCTTCAGCTATGGCGAGGAAATGTCTGGTGAGGCACAACCTTTTACCGCGGCCATTGCACCCGGGCAGGAAGTGGATGTTTCCGTCACCTTCAAAGCCCCCGATCTGGCTGGAACCTATTTCAGTTTCTGGACGCTTCAAAATGCCAAGGGTGTTCCCTTCCTCGGCAATGATGACAAGGCGTTATACGTCCAGATTATCGTACAATAAGATTTGTGAATCAAGATCTAAAACAAACGATCAAAGACAAAACACGCCAGCTGGGTTTTTCCCTAGCTGGCGTGACGACTCCTGCACCACCTCTACATTACTCCACATTTGAAAATTGGCTCGCACAAAACCAGCATGGCACGATGAATTATCTTGCCGATGAACGTTCACGCACGCGCCGCGCCAACCCGCTTGAGATTCTGCCTGAATGTAAATCCATTCTGGTATTGGCTACGCCTTACTCACCCCCCACCACCGCGCTCCCGAAAAACCATCGGGACAATGTGAGCGGAGTCGAAGCGGCTGAACCACAAACGCGCATCGCCGCCTATGCCCGCGGTGCAGACTATCACGACATCATCCCTGCCCGGATGAAAGAACTCGTTCAATTCATCGAGGCGCAGGTCGGGGGTCCAGTAAAGAACCGTTACTACACAGACACTGGTCCAATTCTTGAACGTGATCTCGCTCAACGTGCAGGCATCGGCTGGATCGGCAAAAATACCTGTCTCATTAATCCCAAGCAAGGCTCCTATTTTTTCCTCTCCGAAATTTTGCTTGATCTCGCGCTCGAACCCGATGCGCCTTTCGTCACCGATCATTGTGGTACCTGCACGCGCTGCATCCAAGCTTGCCCCACCGAATGCATTCTGCCGGATCGCACCATCGACGCGCGCCGCTGCATCTCATATCTCACCATCGAACTCAAAGATGACATCCCGCTTGAATTGCGTGACAAGCTTGGGGATTGGGCGTTTGGTTGCGACATCTGCCAGCAGGTCTGCCCGTGGAATCGTTTCGCCGCTGAAGGCGATTCTGCTTTTGACCCCAACCGCCCGCCTCATTCTCTGACCGAAGAGCTGACTCTTACACCCCAAGCCTTTAATCAACGCTTCAAGCGGACTCCCATCCAGCGTGCCAAGCGCCGCGGCTACCTGCGTAACGTCGCCGTCGTGTTAGGCAACCTCGGTGACATGCACGCCCTCCCCGTTCTACAGAACGCACTCAACGATGAAGAACCCATGCTCCGCGAACATGCAGCTTGGGCAATCGATAAAATAACATCGCGCAGAGCGGAGTGACGAGCGCTAGCGAGGAATGCAGTCGAAGCGCAGGTATCATGAACCTGTCCTTCGACTACGGGACTTCGACGAGCGCTCAGTCCCTCCGCTCAGGACGAAAGAAAAGAATATGCACAAACTCCTCATCGCCACCAACAACCAAGGCAAAGTCCAGGAACTCCATGAACTCCTCCAAGGCATGGGCATTGAACTCGTCACCCCATCGCAGATCGGACTCGACCTCGACGTGCTCGAAGACGGACTCACCTACGCCGAGAACGCCACCAAAAAAGCCATCGCGTTTGCGAAAGCCAGCAACCTGATCTCCCTCGCCGACGACTCTGGACTCGAAGTGGACGCCCTCAACGGCGCACCCGGTTTATACTCCGCGCGCTACGGCTCCACGAATGGCGAAAAACTATCCGATGCCGACCGCCGCAAATATTTATTGAGTAAACTCCAAGACCAACCCCACCCATGGACAGCCCGCTTCCACGCCACGATCGCTATTGCAATACCGCCCAGCTATGTCACCCTGACCCTGAGCGACAGCGAAGGGGAAGGGTCTCTACTTCGAGAAAACGAGACTCTTCTCGCCGTAGGCATCTGTGAAGGCGAAATCATCCCCACCGAACGCGGCACAGGCGGATTCGGCTATGACCCCATCTTCTTATTACCCGAGTTGGGCAAGACCATGGCAGAACTCAGCATGGACGAAAAAAACCGCCTCAGCCATCGGGCGAAAGCGGTTATGAATGCAAAGGGGATTTTGGAAATGCTTTTTACATCTTAATCAACGTAAACAAAGTTCGCCAAAGCCACAGTTATTCATGAGATGGAATCACATCGGGAATATTTGGCTGCCAGGCATCATAGTGATGTTTGCATAACCAGCGATAATCGCCGGTGTAGGTGGCGACGCGATGGAGTCCAATCTTCGATTGTGATGGATCGAGTTCTTTGAGCAGGTTATGCAGTGCGAGGATGCCAGAGCGTTCGGTTTCGCTGATCTGTTTGCCCGGGGTAAAACCGCGGTCAGATGCTTTGATTTCGGCGGGGAGTTTGTCAATGATGGCTTTTGTCAGGTCAATTTCATCTTTCCATTTCTCGGTGATCTTGGAGTCTTTGAAAATATTAATTGCGGGTGCCGCCATCGGCGCAAACGTCTTCAACACGTCGAGGACAATATTGGCGTAAGGCGCAACTGCTTTAACCCATTCATAAGGCTGGTCTATTGAATAAATTCCTTTACCGGATTCAATAACAGGATGCGGACGGTCTTCATGCTCGCACCAGAGTTGAAGTTCCAGCGGGCGAGAGAAAAATTGTTTTGGAGAAAGCCCTGCATCGCGCGAACGGAAAGTAAACAGTCGCGGACCATTCTTGCCTTCATTTGCAATAGCACGCATCATTGCCATAAAGACATCTGCAATGCGGCTGTCCAGTCCATCAAGTTTTTGATTGATTTCCTGCAACTTGGCATCAACGCTGCGTTCTTCAAAACCCAATAAAAGTTTGGCAATCGAATGTCTGGTAGTACATTCCTGACAACGGATTGTGGTATCGCCTTCTGCAAGAAATTGGCGCAAGGTATGGATGTTAAAACGCCCTTTGCACGGCAGACCGTCTTTGACTTCAGGGCATGGGACATTAAAACGATATCGTTCTTTCATGCCGGGCCAGTTGTCGGTGATGAGTTTTTCCAAAGTGTTTTGGAGGATGTTCATAAAATATTCAGGATAGGTCGCCTGGGCATAGACGTGGAACTCGAGTCCGCGTTTTTCGAGCATGGCTGTGCCGTGTGCGCCGTGGTTTAGAAACATCCCTTTTTGCCAATGCAAATTAGCGTAATCATGCGTGCGAACGATCATCCAAGGAACCAAGCCAGGCGGGTCTTCTTCCATCGAACAAACCATCGCAATTCGACGCTGTTTTTTTGGTGGCTCTTGTTCTGGCAGCCACGGCAAATTCGGGCGGACTTGCGGCACGTGCTGAGCGACGAGACTCGCGTTGCCTTCTGGTAGACGATAGGAAACATCATATTTTTCCATCAAGCGTAGGAAGAACGGATAAAGAGATGGATCGTATTGTTGCTCGCCTTTGAAGGGATGATCGTGCCAGACTTCATACAAATGTTTATCAGGAAGGATGCCCTCATGTTCGGCGGTGGCGCGGTCTTCAAGCACGAAGCCGATGGCTTTCGTCAGCCACTGTGGTTTGAGCACCACATCATCGCGCAGTTTTTCATCCTCGCTGTAATGGACGATATAACCGAGGTCGTGCATAAGACGCGCCAAAGTGCTCGTATCAATCTCGCTCAAGCCATACCGCGCACAAACTTCACGAAATACGGAATACGCAATACGCGGTTCTGGAAGTTGCAGCAATTCATCCCGCGCCGCTTTCCAGTCGCGGTTGAAGCCCATCCCCATTTGTTCAAGTTTGGCAGCTTCCTGTGCAATGATCTTTTTTAACTTCGCAATGCCGACCATCTCGCCTGTCTTTTTATCGGGGACGAGACTATCTACCTCGTGAAAGCCGACGATCATGTCGCCATATTGTTGTATGAGAACAGGTTTGTCGATGCGCGCGATGCGCTGACCCGTTTTGCAGTGCGTGGAGACGATGATGACGCGCGCGTCGTCGCCGACCCGCAGGCGGATCATGTTCAGCCAGTCTTCCACCTGACCCTGCTGGACGCCGCGGCGCGGCTCCCAGACCAGCAGGTAGAGCGAACGGTGGCTGAAGAAGAACTGGTGCGTAACGCGGTAGACGTCCTGCCCGCCGAAATCCCAGGCGTTGAGTTGGATCTCGACGCCGTTCTGGGCAGGGTGCGGCAGGCGCAGCCCGTGAATGTCAATTTCGACGCCGTGCGTGGTGGGTTCATGTTCCTGCGGGGCTGCGCCTGCCTTGCCTTTCAACGCCTTGAGCAGGGTGGTCTTGCCGACGTTGCCTTCGCCGACCAGCACCAGTTTGGCTTCGTAGAGCGGCTCGGCGTTTTGTTCGAGACTGCGGAGGTATGCCTTGACCGCAGGCAGACCTTGTTTGTATGCGCTTTGCAGGGCGGGGTTGAGGGGGTTGTTGTCGAGGCTGAGTGTTGTCAAATGCTCAAGTTGGGCGAGGGAAGGGGGGAGGTCAGTAATTTGACAGCTACCTAGTAATAACGCTTTTAGCGAAGTCAAATCACCAATCTCGTTGGGAAGTTGTCTGAAAGCGTATTTATTATTCGATGGAAGCCACATAGTTATGGTGCCTTTTCGATGTTGATAAGTGCCACCTCCCAATACCAAGAGTTCTAATTTTTGCAGTCTACAAATTTGAACTGGTAATACTTCAAGACCAATCCATATAATTTCTTTTAAATCTGTCAGTTGTTCCAACCATTCTGGCAGTGCCGTCAGTTGGTTGCTGGAGAGAGCCAGCGACTGCAACTGCGTGAGTTGTCCCAGCGAGTCTGGCAGTGTCGTCAACTGGTTGTTGGAGAGATCCAGGTTTGTCAACTGCGTGAGTTGTCCCAGCGAGTCTGGCAGTGTCGTCAACTGGTTAATGGAGAGATCCAGCGACTTCAACTGCGTGAGTTGTCCCAACGAGTCTGGCAGGGCTGTCAGTTGGTTACTGGAGAGATTCAGTACTGTCAACTGTGTGAGTTGCGCAAGCAGCGAGTCTGGCAGGGTTGTCAGTTGGTTGTGGGAGAGATTCAGGTCTGTCAACTGCGTGAGTTTCCAAAGTGAATCTGGCAACTCGGTAAGTTGAGGTGGCTTTGGGTCTTTGTATTGAGAATTACTTAAATCAAGTTCCGTTGCACCAGATTTCAGGGCTTCTTTGATTTTCTTTTCTGCTGCGAGGTAGGGTTGGTCTTTTGGCATTGTCTTAACCTTGATTTGCTTGATTTACCTGATTGCCATGATAGAGTGCCTGGATCATCTCGATTTTTATAATCAAGGTAATCCTGTAATCCTTATAATCATGGTCTGACTCTGAGGTGAGAAAATATCCCACATGCTTTTCACGAACCAAAACAAGTTAATCTTTACTACCGCTTCGCATGGTGCAAACTATCTGCCGCATCCTCGCTGAGCGGAATGTAGACTTGAATCCTCGTCCCCTTGCCATGCGCGGAGTCGATATTGAGCAAGCCATTCACCAACTCCGTACGTTCGCGCAGGTTGACCATCCCCAAACTCCCACGCTTATCATACGTTTTATGGACCGCCGCCACATCAAAGCCCAGTCCATCATCTTCGATTTCCAATAAGGCAATATCCGTTTCAAAAGTTCGTAAACGCACCCAAATATGGAAGGCATTGGCATGTTTGCGGGCGTTGTTCGTCGCTTCTTCGATGATATAGAAGATCACGCCCTGCTTGCCCATTTCCATATTTTCCAAAACGGTCTCATCCACATTGACGATCACATTTTGCGAGAATGTCTCGCGCATCTTTTCAGCCATCGCTTCGAGCGCCGCAGTCAGTCCCTGTGATTCAAGGATCAACGGACGCAGCGTGAATAACATATGGCGCACTTCCTTGGTCGTACGCAGCGCAAGTTCTTCGATCTTTTGGAGTTCTTCATCGGCGCTCTTGACATCTTTTTTCAGCATACGGCGTGTGAGATTGATCCGCATGGCGATCGCCGCCACCGATTGCGTGGGACCATCATGCAAATCACGCGCCAGTTTTTTGCGCGTCTCCTCCTGCACGTCCACCATACGGGTCTTCTCTTCCACCAGGTCTTGATACAGCTTGGCGTTTTGCACCGCGATCACTGCCTGCCTACCGATGATATCGAGCATGTCACAGCGTTCGGGGTTGAAATAGTTTTGATCCGGGTGCGCGAAGAGCATCGCGCCGTACATATTGAAACCACTGCGCAGGGGAAAACAATAGGCAGAGGAACAGGAGCGCAAAGCGATGATCCGTCCGAGTTCGGGGTCATAGCCAATATCGCGTGTCAAAACGGCTTCGCCATCATCGAAAATCTTTTTTAGAATACCTTCCTTGCCCACCAAATTCACACGCATATCGGCATTGGTAAAGCGCCGCGCTGAACCGATCTGCAATTCATTGCCCTTGAACAACAACACGGCGCTGACCAGTCTTTCATCCTTGGGTTCATCAGGGTCAAAGTTCGGGTTGAGCGCGTTATAGCCCAGGTCCAACGCTGAATCGAGCACGCGTTTGTAACTGAGAGTCGCTGTCAGTGTGGAAGTCAATTCATAGATGGCTCGCAGGCGTTCGGCTTCCATGATCCGCTGACGTTCATCCGCATCCACACGCCGTTGGCGCGAAGTCCGCATGCGCCGCATGAGAAAACGTCCAAAGAGTCCGCTTGCCAGCCCGATCAATAACGTCACCGCCAAGGCACTGGAGGCAAAGATATCGGTTAACGTTTCACGCGAGATCACAGCTTCCAACAGCGCAAATACCCCGGCTACGAGGAAAGCACCCCACATTTCAAAATAGATCGCGCCAATGCCGATCGGGATCAATGCCACCCAGATGGTTGCGTTCGCCAGCCCACCCTGCGCTACGAACAGCAACAACGCCAGCACAAAATCCACGCCCAAAACGATCTGACGATGCCAGCTTCGCAAACGCATGCCCAGCCCAGCCATCACGCTCATGGCGATATTCCAAACCAGCATCAACATCAACACCGCGAACGGGGCATTGGTCAACCCGCGCACTGAAAGCAAAATGCTCAAACCAACCAGCACCAGCCAGCGCAAAGATGCAGCAAACCAATCGGCAAGATAAGGAGATTCAAACTTACGCATAGGGCTATGATACTCGAAAACGATTAATGATGCCCGCCCGGATGTTGCAAAAGATCACGCACATGGGATGAAAAGAACGGTTCGTGTTTTGACCCATATCTGCTTCCGTCCAAATAGGCACGCACAAGTTGACAACTTCCCCTCCCAAAATCTGGAGTCCATCAGCTCTCCTGCCCATAGACGCTGATGACTTGAAGAATCAAATTACTGACTCACTTTACGTAATCTACAATCCCGAAGGGATGGGATGATGATAGTTTTCAGGAAAACCCGAAAATAATCCCGAAGGGATGTCATGCTTTCGCGAAAAACCTATGACACCCCTTCGGGATTGAAAAAAAACATGTCAAAATCTATAATCATTTCACTCCTACGGAGTTTTGGATAAGGTAAGTACTACCTTAATTATTCCCGGGTTGTTTTATCTGCTTCTACACTGAACACGGTCATCCCAACCAGCACGCCAAAATTGATCCAGATGTTTGGAATGGCAAATGAGTCTTGGGTGGAGTTATAGATTAGGATCGCAAACCATGAAAATAAACCCGCCACAGCTACGTAACGCATCAAGACAGTTTTCTTTTGTAGAAGGGTCAGCACATCACCCAACAGGGAAAATTGAAAAGCGATGAACAGAAAGAAACCGATCAGCCCCGTCTCTGCCAGCAAACGCGCATACATGTTTTTGGGATTCGGATACAAACGATTCTCAGGGCTAAGCTGCCGCGCGATCTCCGGCACCGTGGTCATGGACCAATCTGGCAGATGGTCGTAAATATAGAATCCGCTGGCGCCCAACCCTACCCCAAACCACGGACTTTCCTCATAAGCGCCCAACGCACCGAATGTATATGCAGCACGCGCACCTGCTGAATTTTCTACGATAAACTCTTCAACGCTATCCGCGTCGGAATTGAACAGACGCGAGATATATTCTTTCTGGCTCAGGAACACACCTGCACCAATTAACACACTTGCAATCACAATGACCATTCCCAAACGCAGAATCCAACTACTTCTCGTAAACCAGCGCCACACAGTTGTGAGCTCAGCACGCCCGGCGATCAGAAGTGTCAGGACCAGCGCAACAATCACCGTGAGCAAGCCGCCGCGTGAATAGGTCGCCAGCAAAAGCAACAACACAAAAACTAAAAGGATCAATTCAAACCATTTGAAGCGTATCATGCGCACACTGGTCAACAATGCCGCTATCAACCACGGCAAATAGACGGTTGCAATCTGCCCAGCCAGCCACGCTGGTTCAAACGCCATACCTGAAACACGATTGGTGCGCACCAGCTCACGCATCGAGAACGCGCGTTGCCACATGGTGACGGTCACCTTATCGAGCAGCGGCGTATAGAACGCCAAGGACTGTACACCGCTCCACGCTATATCCATCACAAAACCAGCCAATAGCCATCTGACCGTGAATTTCAGATCATCTTCATTCCGGTTCATCCACACCGCTGAGACGAAGAACGCTAACCCGATCACAACCGTCGCCCATGCACGGATGACCCTTCCGAAATAATCCTGTCCGCGCAACGGCAGCGGGTCAAGCAAAGCGCCATAACTACTCGCCGCCAATGTGAACAGCCCGAACGCGATCAGCGGAGTCCACACCCCGGTGCGCGGTATGGAACTCTTTCCACGCCACAGTTGAAATAGCAAAATCAGACTCAATAACGCGATTGGATAAAAAGATAATGGACGGACAAGTGTCCCATCCCCCATGAATGGAAAATAACGAAAGCTAGTCACCGGCAACGTGAACAATGCCACACCCCACAGCAGGCTCAATATTGAAAAAGACCTGACAGGTTTTATCATGACAGACCTCAATCAAACGACCTGCGAATCAGAAGTATCTCGATAGGGCAATACCCCTGGAAACCTGTCAGGTTTGCTGACAAATAGAACAACGATCGAACCAATCATCAGAACGATGACCGCACCTACAAAAATATAAACACTCAACGAAACGCTGCGCTCAATCGGTAATGCGGCAGTACGGGTCACGGTCACTTCAATAAAGGAATTAAGTCCATCGGCGGTCACGGTCTGAACACGGGCCTGGTCCGCAAATCGAGTTGCCCAGGTTGTGGCAAGTGCCACAGCGCGGATGGGGTCATCATCATCAACATAAAAGTTCCAGCCTCCCTCTGCGGGCTGGCTCAGCATTAACTTTCCACTGCGCAATTCCTGAGTCGTGCTCTCTCGATTTGCCTCGGCAACCGCTTCCATGACTGCGTCAGAATAGGCGAGCTCCTCCAGTTTGCGCGTCTCGCGTTCAAGATAATAGAACTGCTGACGGTCCGTTTCCTGGGGCCAGGCTTGCTCCAGGTTAAAGTCCACGAGCACAACGGCGTGCGCACGATACGGCGGTGGCGCAACATAGTAAATGGCAACGCCAAGCAAACCGCCGATCAACGCGCCCACCGACCAAAACCGCCAGGCTTTGAGCAGGCGGATGATGTCATCCAATGAGGGAGAAGAAAACAATAATTTCATGATATGCACCTGTGCTTCGACTACGGGACTTCGACTTGCGCTCAGCAAGAATCAAATTTTCAACATTTTTCTACGCCGCCAATTCCACAACGGCGCGATCAATTTACGGATGTAATATTTCGCCACGATCACCGAAAAGAATGAGCCGCCATCGCGATAATGCACGCGGATCATTTCGGGCCAGCAGCGGTCATCTGCGGCGATGGTCTTGCCGGTGGTGTGCAGGCGGAAATTCGCCCACGTTTGCGGAATATACTTCAATTGTGTGCGCGCAGAAAGACGCGTCCACAGATCGTAATCCATCGCGAAGTAAAAAGATGGGTCAAGCGGACCAACCTGCTTCCACAAGTCTGCGCGGAAGAACATTGTCTGCTGTGGGATGTGGGCATAACCCTGACGCAGCAGGCGGTAATTCGTTTGCGCCGCGCCGAATTTACCGATCACCCGTCCAGCTTCGTTGATGAAATTGCAATCGCCATACACCATGCCCACTTCGGGATGTTCCTGTAAATATTTCACGGCGGCAGAAATGGCACCTGGCTCATACGTATCATCCGAATTCAACCACGCCAGGATTTCGCCTTTCGCGCGCCCAAATCCTTTGTTGATCGCGTCTGTCTGACCCTTATCCTGCTCGCTGACCCACCAGGCAATTGCACGACTCTGGAGTCCGACAGCTTGCTGTCGGATATTCGGAAGCAAGCTGCCTGAGTCCAGAGTATATTTTTTGATGATCTCCACCGTCTCATCGGTTGAGCCGCCATCCACAATGATATATTCGATGTTGGGATAATCCTGCGAAAGCACAGAGCGAATCGTCGCCTCAATATAACGGGCTTGATTGAACGATGGGGTGATGATCGAAACCAGTGGTTGTTCGCTCATTCCCAATCCTCATTGGAATAGAACAATTCTGAAACGCCTTCGGTCAAGGTGCGAATACGTTTGATCTCGGATTCAGAAAGACGTTTCCGCCAATTTTTGATATTTGCCGCGCTGTCCAATTTCACCGAGTGGGTCTTTTTCAGTGACAACTCAGTGGGGTTCTCAGAGCTGCTTGAATTCGTAATAAATTTTTGAACACGTGAGGTGAAGCTAAGTCCAAGTGTGGCGTATAGATCGCGATATTTGTTGATGGGGTCGCGCGAAAAGTCTTCGTGGCGCACAAGTTTGAAGTCTGGATTCAGGCTCAGGGACGTATGAACCGAGGCGTAGATCAGCTTCCAAAGTAATGAGGCTTGCCCGATCACGTCATCCGCTTTGATGGCAGTCATTTCTTCGCGATGAGCTTCCAAATGATCGCGCATGAGCAAAGACTGATCCAACAGATCGTTGAAATCAAAATTCCAACCCAGGCGCTGCAGACTGCTGGCAAACGCCGCCGGGTGACGCACCGTGATGACGATCTGGCAATTCAACTTCTTCGCAAACCAGGGCACCGAAAACACCGCAAACGGATCCTTGAGCAATGCACGTTGACCACGCTCGAGAGCGTAATAGAAGATCATAAAGTCCCGCCCCATCCGCAAAAAATCCTTACGTGAGCGAATGGCACGGATCTCATCCATCAAGTGATAATCGTAATCCAACAGACTGTGAAAGGCAGGCAGGTATTCACTTTCATTTTCTTCGCAAATATATTGATACCAATATTTCACCTTGGCGCGAAAGACTCCGGGACGATGCAACACATTCAACGGCTCGCTGATATAAGCCGTGTCAGCATCAGCGCCGAGCATTTTACCAACCCACGTAGTACCGCTGCGATGAGCGCCGGTGACAAGGATGGGAGTTTGGGTTAGGTCTTTTTGCATGGATACCTTCTTTGAGTGACATAAACGCATCAAGGAGCGATCAGAGAATCCAAGCCATAATAACGCGCGGCGCAAGAATTGATCCAAAAACCTTTTTTACCTTTATATTCCCCCACACCACCTACTGAATCAAGCTGAACCACCACCAGGTCCTTTGCGCCCTCTGCAACTGACTTTTTGATATAGGCATCACGCTCATCCCAGGCAATTGCAAAATTCCGATATTCAACCATCGAATCAGAAATTTTTGAAGCGGTGTATATGGGATACACGATCAACAGCCCAAACAAACCAACGGTTAATCCTTTTAGGATATCTGCCTTCACAGGGAGATGAAGTCTGCTCGCCAGAATGCCCAACAAACCACCTTCAAGCATTAAACCCAGCGTCACCACAAATTGAGCTGCAAACCGTGCCCGCGCCACTGGATAAGTGCGGACAAAAGCACTAGGCGCGAAGCTAAACCCAACAACGATGAATGTAAACAGAAGCACCACCAATATGGCAAGGCGAATTCGCGCTGATGAAGTCTGCGATAAATTTCCATTGGAGGCGTGGAAGTATAAGACCCCAAAAGGGACGACGATCGCGATCAGGTTGGGCAAAGGCGCGACCTTCAAGGTATCCCACAAGAAGTGCGAGGTGATGGCAATGACATCCAAAGAAAGTTCGATCGGGTTATATACGGGAGCCTGCCTCATAATGATATCCAGGCGAGTTGCCGTTCCAGGTGAAAGAGCAATGATCAGCATGGATATCACTGCAAAGCTCAACGAGGCAATCAGCATCGTTAAAACGTCTTTGCGCTGATGCTCCGCTCGCGTCAGCCAAACCGTCAGAACAACAACTACAAGAAGCCCGATCTGAAGCGCGGAGGTCGTCTCGCCGAGTCCGCTGGCGAAAAAAACCAGCCCAACACAAAGTATGCTTGCCCACAGCGCCCGCGACTTTTGGAAGGCGTGCCGTGCATACCAAAGCACAAAAGCTGCGATCCCAACAAAGAAAACCAGCGGCAACGTATAAGGGATCAGTCCCGTACGCCAATAGAGAATCTGGAACAGAACCGGCGTCTGATACAGGCTCAGAAAAATCGCCAACCCCGCGAGCCATAATTTGACAGCAACGCTTAAACGTAAACCTAGAGCTTTTCCAATTTCAGATACAAGCCACATTAAACAAATGACCCACAACAAAATCGTCACACCTGACATAAGGCGAAAACCCCACATGCCTCCCCACTCGGCGAATTGCACAAAAAGCATCAACGAATAACTATTCATCCAACCTTTATAAGCTTGGATCGTAGCATCCAACACATTTTTAGCCTGGAATAGATCAACGGTCTCGCAGTAATCATCTGCGACATAACGCGAGAAGAAACCTCCATAAGCATAAATGGAAAGTATAAATAACACCGCCAAACTATTCAGCATGGCTGTCACCTGGAACCCCCGTTGAACCCAGCCATTTTCCTCTGAAAAACTCATACACGCTCCCGTTTCAACAACATTTTCCCATTAATGCGGCAATAAGACCCTATTTTTACTCCGAAAATGGTCTTAAGATTTTATCATCACTTGGGGGCGCTTTGATCAAGTTCCCGACATTGCCCACCTGTACACACAGACAAAGCCTTTAACCACGCCGAGAGGCGCTCACGTAAGGCTTGATCAGCAGTCGCCGCAATATTCTCCATTTCATATGGATCGGCGCTCAGATCATAAAGTTCGATGAAGCCATCCTGATATTCCACATACAGGTAATCCTGGGTCCGCAAACCCAGATAGTCTGGTTTGGGAGCAGGCGCGTTTGGGTCTTCATCTTCTTGATTGTAGCCATAGAACTCAAGCAAATAGGCGGATCGCCATTCACTGGGCAAGGGTCTTTCGCCATGAAACAGACTAACCATCGATTTGCCATCCACATACTCTGGCGGAAGCACACCCGCAAGTTCAGCGATTGTTGGGGCAACATCAACATTCCCGGTGATATATCCCAGCAGAGTCGTATTAGGCTCAATATTCGGTCCACGGATGATGAAAGGCACATGGATATCTTCTTCATAAGGTACATCTTTTCCAGCGCGCAAGCGATGCTGACCCAAATGATAGCCATTGTCTGAAGTGAAGATGATATATGTATTGTCCAATTGCCCGGTTTCCTGCAATACCGTGATCAAACTAGCGATCATCTCATCCACAGCCTGCATTGCCAGTACGCGTGCACGATACTCTTCATCCAACGTCTTGATCTCATCGTCGCTTAACAACGGGTCTAAACGCAGTCCATCAGGCTTGTCAGAAACATCCGCTTCATTAAAAGAAGCCGTCTGAGGTGCTTTGAGATCAGGCATCAAGGCAGCATGCCGAGGCGCTGGTTTGACTGGCACATGCGGCGCATACGTGGAAAGATAAACAAAAAAAGGAACATTGTCTGCGCTGGCTCGGACAATAAAATCTGCTGCTTTTCTGCCAAGCACATCGGTCATATATTGGGATTCGGCCTGCCCGGTTTCGTTGTAATCAACCTGTTTGCCGTTTTCGTTCAACGTGTATCTATATCCCGCAAACGGACTGCCCTTCACAGAGCTATACCATTCGTTCCAACCGACTGGAACATAAGACCGATCCTCCGGAAATGGATACCCATTGAGATATTTCCCCAACATCACGGTTCGGTAGCCAGCCGCTTGGAGCCAGGTAGCCAGTGTGGACGATTCGTTCTGCAATGAATAAAATTCTTCGAACCCGCCGTTTGGCTGGTCATTACGATATACGCCATGATTATGAGTATATTGACCACGTAAAAGTGTTGCACGCGAAGGGCAGCAAATAGGCTGTGAAATAAAATAATCTTCCAGAGTCAGGCCCTGGGCAACCATCAATTCTTGCAAATGGGGCATGTAATCGAGCGTGCCCAATTCCAGATCCAGATCATCGGTGAGGATGAATAGAATATTGGGACGCTCAGTTTTAGGAAGCACCTGCACATCTGCCTGCGGGGTAATCGTCAAAATAGCCCGCGGTGTTTGTGTCGGGGTTTGTCCAACCGGTAAACAACTGACCAAAAAGACACCCAACCATAGCAACGCAAAGATGCGTCTCATGAATTACCGTCCTTAAATCGTTTTGATCTGGATGCCAAATACATCGCACGCAATTGATCCAGCCCCAACATTTTCAAAATCGCTGCCACAAAAATATTCAACCGTGCCAACGCAGTCGGCGGATGGATAAACAACGCGCGCAGCCATGCCATCAAAGCGGATGCTGGGCGACCACCATCGAGGAGGTAACGTGCATCCACTCGATTCGCAGAAGCGCGCGCGCGTCTTTCCACACTGGAAACTGCTTCAGCTAACCCAGCCTGCGTCTTTGCCCATGCCAAAATACGAAAGGCTTCCTGTCCGAACTCGGCGGCTTTGGCACGGTTCTTCGCCTCCGCATGATAGCGTGCCGCAGACCATATTTGCGGCACATGTAATATCTTCCCAAATTGTGCAATCCGAATCCACAAGTGATGATCAAGCAGAAAGTGGAAGGTGGTATCCAAGCCACCAGCCTTTTCATATGCTTCACGGCGAAAGAACACACTGGGTTGACCGATGATCTGAAAACATAAAAGATCCTGTAGTGAGAGTTGTTTGTATTTCATCACGTTGATCGTCTGTCCGTATTCGTCCACGGCGAGCATATCACCATAGACCATCACCGCATGAGGGTTTTCTTCAAAAACCTTCACCACCGCCGCGATCGTGCCCGCCAGATACATATCATCTGAATTCAACCAAGCAATGATATCCCCTTTTGCGCGAGCAAATCCTTTGTTGATGGCATCTCCCTGCCCTGAGTCTTTTTCACTCACCCACCATGCCAAGACAGGTGGAATGCCTCCGCTCTCCCCAACATACTGTTTGATGATCTCAACAGAGCCATCCGTCGAGGCGCCATCCACAATCAGATACTCAATCCGCGCATAATCCTGCTCCAACACGGACTGAATCGTCTGCTCGAGATATTGTGCCTGATTGTAGGACGGAGTCACAATCGAGACGAGAGGCTGTTGAGGTAATGGGGTCAGGTTCACAGGAGAATGAGTCGAAAATCCAAGGTTAGATGAATCGAAAATCCAAAATCATAAATCTAAAATAAGCTGTTGTAATCCACTTTGGGGAAGATCGTCAATTTGCCGCCCACCGTCGCATCCACCACTTCACGTCCGGCTTTGCGATAGGCTTCACGTGCAAATGCATACCCGATCTCGGATGTATCCAGATCAGGCAATTGCCATTTGACGCCTTTTCCAAAGTAACGCGGGTCAAAGTGATTTGGATCATCGCCGCTTGAAACAACAGTCTTATTGGCTTGACCTTTATCAGTGAAGTTGTGATCGACACCAATAAGTATCGCTTTTTCGATGCCCATGTGAAATGCGACTTGTAACGCCAGATTAGTAACTGTCGCGCCTTCCCACACACGTCCGCGCACATCCGTGGCAAAGCGTGGACCAGTATAGGAAGTATAAACAAAAGTTGGCATTTCCCTGTTTGAGATATTTTGCTTAAAGTGCCTATGCGATCTCCACGCAATGAACTTTGGGATGGGAAGCGCAGCAAAATCATCTGCGAACTGTTCAACGACAAGATCATTTGTCACGCAGATATAAGATGTCGTAAAACCAAGTTCAGGAAATGCAAGATAAAAGCGATTCATGGCGAATGTGACTTCGTTCTTTAACTTGCTGAGATCGGTTTGCTTGAGGGATGGTCCATTGCCAATGATGAATGCACGTTTACCTTTGTGAACATTCTTTAACGCAGCCAGCCGCTTGATACTCTCACGCCGCCAGGGATGCAGATACGCATCGGGCAATTCCGGGATGCGTCGAATAGCATCGTATGTGTCACGGGTCAATGTCCAAACGGGTTGAGGGATGATTTGTTTAAGAGTTTGTTTCATGCAGAGAGAAATTCTTTTCGCGAGAGAAATAAGCACAACAAAGTGATCAGGTTTAAGAGAAGAAAGAGCGCATCTGCCAACATGATCAGCGCAAGTATCACATATGAAACGGCACGATCCGAGTTCGCACTGATTCACTGATTCGCAGGAGAAAGGCTACTCCAAATGCGAGAAAGGTTGCAGTGGTGAAGAAAAATAGAGACTGCATAATTTTGACCACACTATTTCAATAACTTATTTTTCAACAACTGAAGAACTGAAAAATAGAGAGCCACAAAACCAACCGGAAACATAACAGCCCCATTGATATTCGTGAAAAGCATATAAGATAGTAAAGATGCATGAGCAGGCGAATTTCGCAAATTAGGCAAAAGAGGCAAAAAAGTGCCGAAAAGGAACTTTACATAAATCCCTCCTAAAAGTGTTAGAAATAGGTTAAAAAGAATCAAACCAAAGGGAAGTGCTTTTATTACCATCCGAGTTATGTGAGGTGGAAGCCAAACAAAGATCAACGCCACTAAAACTGCAAAGAGTACAAGGACAATAAGTAATGCAAAGATAAAAGCATTCATCCAATTCGCAAACGGGCTAAAAACCAAGGTCAAAATTAAGGCAACAAAAGCATACAGGTACATGACAGCACCTGCCCAAACGAGAGGGGTTTTGAAGGTTTGCTTCATAAGTCTACTCCGTACTTAACCTTGCAGTAGCGCCGCCATCCACTACCAATGCCTGACCCGTCATAAAGGATGACTGCTCATTATCTGCCAGAAAGTAAATAGCATGCGCGATCTCTTCAGGTGTGCCGACCTTGCCGCTGACGGTCTTGCGCGCAAGATTATCCAGGCGTTCCTGAATATCACCCTGACCCACATGTCCGCGCCCGAGCCCTGCGCGCAGCATAGGCGTATCTACAGCGCCAGGCAGAATGGCGTTGACACGGATATTATCCGATGCAAACTCAATCGCCATGGCGCGGGTCAGGGCAAGCAGTCCGCCTTTGGATGCCGCATACGCCGCAATATTTGCGGAGGTTTGGATCGCATGCACAGACGAAACATTCACCACCGCGCCACCTCCTGCCGCTTTCATCAACGGGTGCGCCAGCTTCACAAATAAGAACACCGAGCGTAAATTGGATGCCATCACCGCATCCCACTCTTCGACGGTGGTATCCACCA
>Ga0180074_1000018_pt1 | contig 29711 bp, 26 predicted proteins | sample EasRiv366_16_10D_FD_121773 | JGI IMG/M metagenome (GOLD analysis project Ga0180074, IMG submission 121773) | Soil microbial communities from meander-bound floodplain in the East River, Colorado, USA - East River metaG ERMLT366_16_10D | ecosystem: Environmental > Terrestrial > Soil > Floodplain ...
CACCTGGTTTTTGGTGTTCACCGCAACGTTTTGGCAATATTTTGGCTATTTTTCAGCCTGTTGTGGGAGTTTTTTTTGAACATTTTTCGAACCAAGGGTTTTTCGACAGTCTCGTTGGGCGGCACGTTGCTAGGGTTCAATAGTGAATAGGTTTGGTTGAAGAATCACAGAAAGTGATAAGCTTGATGCAAAACGTGAGGAGTCATCGCAGTTACCCATGCTAACAGGGAACCGTTTTCTCTTTCTCGGTGCAATCACAGCAAGTGTTAGCTTCTTTTGGAGTTACAATGCGATTGCCAATGGGTTGAGTATTATTTTTCCAGTCCCAATTATGCTTGCCTGCCTTGTAATCAGTGCGTTCGCTGGCATAGGCATTACCTCTCTTGTGGAGGAACAGCATCGCTTTCGATGGTTAGCTCTTGGAGCCGCCATTTTCATCGGTAATTTGATAACCTATCTTGCTTACTTGATCCTTTCATTTCTTGCAGGTCCTACCTAAGCCTTTACCACGAAGTGTCGAGTGCATTAGCCACGATAGATGAAAATACCTTATGGGTGAAAATGTAACTGTGATGTGCGGTCGTTTGTTCAATCTTATGGAACGGCAGGAATCGAGCTTTTACAAACGATCTTTTGCAAAAGAGCCGCCCAACACGGCGTTAGCCGTTGGGCAGTTGCGGCACAACGAAGCAATTGAGGAAAGTATAAAGTCAGAATGTCTATGGAATCAAGCAACAGCATTACTCCGTCCAAAGCCCCAATGAATGACTGGGCAAAAACTAGTCCTTGGCTGGGTATCTGCGCATTGTTGCCATATCTGCTGTTCAGCATCATGTTATACGTTGAAAAGAGAACGGAGCAATTTTATTTTCAAGCAGAATTTCTTCTGGGTCTGTTTTGCCTGTTCTGGGGCATACTTCTTGGATCAATAACCTTTATTCTGGGGTTGGTAGCTATTCGACAGATCCGCATTAGTCAAAACACAGAGGCAGGAACCCCTTCGGCAGTGTTTAGTATGGTACTTGGTTTATCAGCCATTATTAGCAATCTTCTGTTTGTCTGTCAACTGATTTTTGAAATAACGTTTGCCTGACATGTCGCAATTTTGCTTGGTATTTTTTAGAGACATTAATTATGTCGAAGATTGATAAGAAAGGCGCAGAGTCTTCAAGTCCAAACCGCCCAACACAGCGTCCTAAGAAACAGCTAAACAGGGGCAAGCTGGAAACCGAATTTCGCCGCCTTCTTTTGTAAGTATTTGAGTTGCTGTTCGCGGTAGTGCTGGTCATATTCCGCTACACTCAAGGGTTCATATTCCACTTTGTATTTCAACATCCGGTATACGACACGCGCAATTAAGTGTGCGGTTGCTACGGCAGCTTGTGCCGGTCCCAATCTGGACTTTTGCCTTCGGTAGAATGCGCCAAAAGCACATTCCGCTCGCATCACTGATCCGGCTGCCATGCGGAATGCCTGTCCGGCACGATTCTTAGTCTTCAAAGTTTTGGTCTTCAACATTTTTCCACCCGAGATTTCATTCTTCGGCGCCAGCCCCAACCAGGAACAGAAATGTTTTTCGTTGGGGAATTTGCTCATATCAGTCCCTACTTCAATCACAATGGTCTGCGCCAGCGAAGCACTCACGCCATGCACGGCCATAATGTCCACGCCACAGATACGCTTCAAATGTTTGCGCACATTTATTTAGAAAGGATCAATTACACGAGTCAGGAAGCATATAGGTTGCAAAATTGCCTTATCTCCCCGAAACGCATATCCGCATTACAGATAATATTTGATAGCTTGAACAAAATGGCCTTGAAAGAAACCAACGTACTAATCCAAGAAACACGGAGGGGACAAAAGCTTTATCCTGATAGTTAATGAAAACTCGTCCCAAGATTGACCTCACTGTGTACAATTGCTTGACATCCCACAAGTGGCACAATACATCTGTAAAGCAGGCTAGGAGAACGAAGCGAAAAGAGTCGGAATTTGTAAACAAAGGTCGCTTGACCTGCCGATGTAACGTAGCAGTGCATTTTCCACATCCAGGTCAACACGACTACGGGGTATATCTGAAAGAAGTCCAGAGATTAATACTGAAGCGGCAGGTTTGGTCCTAGTGTTTGAGGTGTTCGTGAAACAAGAGATAGAATTTGCCTATCATGCTGCTCCTACAAAATTACCAGATGCGAGGTAAGCTTTATGATACTTCGTTTTTACCTTATAATATATTGGACGGATGACAAAGTAGCCTGTAAAGGTAGACCTTGCGGTAGACCTTAGGCAATTGCTTCCATTTTACAAAATGGAAAGAGTGAACAAAAATCCATTCTTTTTTGTTTATAATTACACATATTTGACACAAAACTAGCCAATGAACGGCAAACACTCAATCTTCGAATCTGGTGGTTGCGCGTTCGATCCGCGCCGGGGGCGCCTTGGTTTTTTTATGAAACATTCGACTCCTGAAGAAAAACTAATTCACTTATTGCTGGAGCGCCTGGAGCGAATTTCAGCCGACTCTTATTGGGCACATCAAGCAAGCGGGGTGAGAGGTGCCCTGCTCCGCGAACTGGGATCGGAAAATATACGGGTAAACTCTGAACCCAAGTTGAAACAATTGATCGAGATGGGTTTTAACATCCTTGAAGACGCCATCCATGAAAAGGCAGGGATAAAGGGCACGATGAGGATGGCGCAACATGAAATCGGCTAACGGCAGCACCAGATCCAAATCACGTCACAAATACACGTATGCCCTTTTTTACATTGCGATTACTATCGCTTTCATTTTATTCATCTATCCGCTAATTATTATGCCTTTCCATACCGTCTCAGATGCAGAGGCAGTGATGCAGCCATCCCTCACTTCCACGCCTTTGATAACCATAACTCCCAGCTACACTACTGCCATAACGTCCGTTCTCTATCCATTTGAAAAAAACGATTTCGTCCATCTGGCATGGTTCTCCAAGCCGCCTGAGGAAGTGTTCGTTCCCATCCTGGCTGAGCAATTCGATTTCTTCATTCTCACGCACAAGGATGAAACTGAAAGAGACAAACTCCGTGAGTTCGGGGTTGGAAAACCATTCCTGGAATATCTCCTTTTGCTGGAAATCCAAGACCCGGGAGATTGTGATTTAGAACCCTACGGGAATCAAGTAGCTTATCAAACAGGTGATTTTTGCAGGATCTTCCGTGAACATCCCGATTGGTTTTTGCGCGATATATCCGGAAATCTGATATATATAAGCGAAAAATCGGTCGCAATGGATCCAGGAAGCTCCGGGTACCGCGAATTCTGGGTGAAAAGAGCGATAGAAATGCAATCTCAATATGGCTGGGATGGATTATTCATAGATAATATCGAGGGCAGCTTGAAAAAGATTCTCGGGAATGCGTCTTTGCCAGCGAAATACCGAAACGACAAGGAGTATCGATATGCGATTGAGGAGTTCCTTTCTTATATTCGCGGTCATATTTCCAGCCAGTTAATTGGTAACATCGTCTCTACTGATAAACCAGCCGTATGGCATCAGTATAGCAATCATCTCGATGGTTTCATGATTGAGAAATTCGCTGTGGATTGGTCCGATGGAAATTTGGCAGTTGACGAATGGCTGGGACAAATAAATTTGATCGAAGATGCATTACACTCAGGAAAAACCGTGATTCTTGTAGCCCAGGGGCGCCAGGCAGATGTGAAGCGTCAACAATTTGCTTTTGTTTCCTATTTGCTTGTCAATAATGGGAATGCAGCCTTTCGCTATGCCAGCTCGGATGATTATCGCAGTGTATGGTTATACCCGAATTACGATATGGACCTAGGGCTTCCGCTGGGACCAAGATACAGAATAAACAAGGAATGGCGGCGCGATTTTGAAAACGGCTACATAATGATCGATCCAGTCAGGCACACTTCAGAGATCAGGATTAATCCATAAAGGAGATGGCGGTTGTTATGGCAGAAAAAAAAATTACGAGGATTGCCTACATTCGGCCAGCCTTATGGCCGCCTGCAAATGAAAGTGTTCTGCGGAGTCTGCAAAAGCAGTTTCCGGAGGCTGAATTTGACGTGATCACGGTGATGGAAATCTTGAAGAAGCAATACCCAGCTTTCGTTGTTTTCAACACTGCCAGCGCCTTGCTCAACTACGGGAGAAATATCTTCACGCGTCGTATGAAACTCAGGGGCGCCTTCCAGCGCACCAATCATTTTTTTGATTACGCCGGTCAAGTGATTCGTGAACACCTGCAAGGGAAGAATTATTCATTTTCTTTTCAAATACAGTCTATTTTCAACGCCAGCCTGCCTGGGCTTCCACATTATGTTTACACCGATCATACTCATTTATCAAATCTGTTATACCCCACGTTTGATCGAAGAAAACTGCTTCCTGAGAGCTGGATAAAAAAGGAAAAAAACATCTACCAGGATGCCAGGCTCGTCTTCACACGAAGTTCACATGTAACCGATTCGGTTATCAACCAGTATAATATTCCTCCAGAGAAAGTGGCCTGCGTTTATTATGGCGCAAATGTTCCCAGCCACACGGCACCCAACCCTGCGAAATATGTCGATAAGAACATTTTGTTCGTGGGAATCAATTGGCTTAGGAAGGGTGGACCCGACCTAGTAAGGGCATTTGAGATGGTTCAAAAGAAACACCCAGATGCCAAGCTAACCATTGTTGGCACATCCCCAAATGTTACAATGGAGAACGTAAAGGTTGTAGGGCGCATCCCAATGAATGAGATGGAAAAATATTACGAACAGGCATCCATCTTCTGTCTTCCAACAACGCTGGAACCTTCAGCAGTGGTATTTATTGAGGCTCAATCACATCGTCTTCCACTGGTAGTTACAAATATTGGAGCCGCGCCGGACTTTACCGTGAACGGAGAGAACGGCTACCTGGTTGAGGTTAATCACCCCGATCAAATCGCTAATGCTCTCATTCGACTGTTGGATGATCCCAAGTTATGCGAACAGATGGGGAGAATTGGTTATCAAAGGACTGTTGAAAGATATAACTGGGATTCAGTAACTGCGCGCATGAAAGAGCGTATCATAGCAAGCCTCTGATAGCTAATCTTGACACATACTCCACACTCCTTGAGAAACTTTTGAGCAGCACATCGCAGGTGTACAAAAACTCAATCGAGGGCTGACCTCTGGGCAGCCTTCAAGTTCTTCATTCGCTTTTCCTTTCTATTTCCTTTTTCACACGACTACGATTCTGTCTGAAACTATTCCCGACCACGATGACGAGGATGGCCAAAATCAAGAAGGTTGTTAAACCGATGGCAGGCATGAGCCAACTGGGTCGCGAGGATATTTGGGGGTTTGACACTGGAGCAAGCTGAGTTGCCGGATAATTTCCTGGAATGGCGGTTGCACTGAGATTACCGGTTCCCTGCCCAAGTCTGGTATCGCTGCTAAATATCTGGTTACCGTTGACGACTGCAAAATTTCCGCTTAATTGGTTACGAAGTTGGGCGTCCGTAAAGGCCTGACCCGCCCATTCCAGTCCTTGTATTGAACTGCCGAGTACCGCAACGATCGTCCGCTGAGGGCCCCAGGGAGAAGCAAGGAACTGCAGATAGCCCATGTCAACGCCCTCTGGAATTTTATAGTTGACCACAAGTCCCCCTTCGTTCGCGATATTGCCACCTTCATTGAAGGGGGCAGGCAATTGAGAATTCAGATCTGCAATAATGGGAAGTTCCGATGCCATGCCCACGATCAGCAGATCATAACGCGAACGAATATCGTCATTCACCGCATCGGCAAAAACCACCTCAGGTGTAATCAATGCACCGGCAGATCTATTTCCAAGATCCGCAAGAATACTCCCGGCAACATTCCATGCCACAGGGTTTTTTGAGGGCAATACCACAGCAGTCTCGGCCAAATTTGGGTTGGCAGCAAATGGGTAGGGATAGGCGCTTAGCTCCTGGGAAATGGAATATTCTCCAAATTCCACTGGCACAAGAGGCAGGTGAAGCAAGGAAGTTGGGCTTACCGTCATCCAAAGCCCGTCACTGGCCAAGGCAGAGCACAGATCAGTTGTTACTAATTCCCCATGGATTTCCAGCTGATTATCCCCAGGGCGAATCGCATAATCTGGCAGACCAAATTGGATGGTGTTCACTTGACGGGCTGATTCTTCGGTAAAGCGGAAACTTCCGATAGACTGTCCATTCAACATCATGACTGCGCCTGAGCGGTTAAGGTCCATGAGAGTCGAGTGAGTATATACCAGTTCCAGATATGGATTCGCTCCCAAGGTTTGACCGGGCGGAACATAGAAATGATATTCGAGAACTCCTGTGCCGGTCCCGGATATTGTTTGCGCATCCTGTTGTCCCAGGGATGAAAAGGAACGATTCTCCGAGACTGCCGGTATTTGGTAAGTTGCGGAGACATCGCCAACTATGGCCAGATCACTTTGCGAGCCAGTCAGAATACGTCCAAAGGTCAATGCCTGCGCAGCTTTGACAACGCCAACATCCGTGATTCCACCTACATAAAGGACTGCAAAAGCTTGGTCCCATGGCGAGAGGGCAATCTGTATCACGCCATCGTCCGTTGCAATATTGGTCACATTTATCGCTGATCCGTTTACTGGTACAGGGAATTGCACCTCTCCAAGTATGGAAAAGCTCTCCGGCTTTCCAACTGCAATAATATGTGAATTCGCCTTCCTCTCGGCAGAAAGTTGACTAATGGGAACAAGGCTCACAGGTTGTTTATTGCCTGTAATTCTTCCAAAGCCAGCAGCCACGGACAGCGCTGCTTTCAACTCAGAGGCGGTGGGAGTATCGCTCACAAGGATCAAGACGTTTTCCGGGCGAAAACTGCTAGGTTGGTAAATCGGCTTGGGAAACTTGCTCAAATCCAACTCCGGGGTGGTTAGTTCGTGAGGCAAAAAAATCGAGGAGGAAGACTGGATCAAAACCGTCGTTTGATGACCCAATTCACAATCTATTGCCGCATTGAGAAATATCACTAGATCGTGCCGGGCATCCAGTCGCCGGGAGGTCAGCGCCTGAGGCGGAATTGCGATTTCGACTGTCTGAAATCCATCTGTCAGGAAGATATTTTCAAGCACCACGTCATTAAGTGAAATCTGCAATGAGATGCCTGCGTCCGCGCCGGCAGGGTTAAGTGTGCCCGAAGTGGATGAAGAAGAGACATTGATATTCAACAACAGTTTTGCGCCCGGTTTTAGGACCCAGGAGGATGGAGCATTAAACCGTGTACTTAGTGTGCTATAGGGTCCATGCATCATCTGATCCTGAAGACCAAGCATTGAAAAGGTGACCTGGTCATCAGTTTCGGTAGTTTGTGCAGCACCTGAAGAGGCAGAGAATAGCAACAAACCACTCAGGATTGCGGTTACGGACAACAATCGGATTACAGTTTTTATGTTCATACCTCATAATTTCCTTTCGATTTCAGCAAAGCCTTGCAATCGGCGCCCATTAATCAACTACCAGAGTCGAACCCAGGCCACGCTCAAGATATTCATGGGTGAGCCTGGAAAAATAACGTCTCAAAGGAATTCGAAACGCTTTATTAAGAACGACACGGAGAACTTTCGAGTTGGGTGCCTCGAGGGATTCCTCGTTCATTCGCCAGAGAGTCAGTACCATGAGCGCGGAGAAAAAGGACAGTACACGATCGTCCACTTGAGATTTTCCAAAGTACCCACCTAGGACTGCCTTTTCAAACCGTCTGGCATCGGTTGAGCGGAAATAACTTCCAAAGGTTAGAATTTGAACCTTCCGTGTGAGTGGATCAATAATCAGGCGCGCCAAGTCTTCGTATATTGATCCTTTCGCCTGCCAGTTTGGGTCAAGGATGCCGATCCTGTCACCACCATCTAAAAATATATTGCCCAAATGATAGTCTTTATGCAAAGTGACAACGGGTGATTCGACAACTTCGATTTTATGGTATAGCAGCCCAAAACCTCCGCGTAATTTTGTTATGATCTGGGCAGGAAGGATTGAGTCAAGGCGGGAAAATTCTCTATCGACCAGCGACCAGGTTCCAGTTTCACAAAGCGGCATATGTTTTTCGTCTCCAAGTTTTGTATGGATATGTCGCAGTAATTCACCTGCCCGCGCGAGGCAATTCTCGAATCTTTTCCAATGCTTGGAGGAGTTCATGAGGATATATTTATCAAGATATAACGCTTTCAAGGGCCGCAACTCCAACTCTTCCATCACGATTGCGTCATAGTCATCAAGATATGCCAAAACATTAATAGCACAGAAATCCGGACGCTTCAGCGCCTCGACAACATTTGCAATGGAATGCAATACCTCATACTCGCGGCGCGCCTCTTCCTTTAGCGAAGGTACGCTGATTGCCTGATCAAGCCTGGTCATCCACGTTTCGCGGGGGATTTTGACAAGCAGGTGCGTGGGCTTTTCCCTATCGCGGTTAAACGAATAGCGAAAAAGGAACGAGTAATTTCTTTGCATCCGCGTAGGCGAATCCGCGAGGAGTTTCAAGTCCGGCGGGAGCAGTGCCGAGACGCTTGCGGTCAGGCTTGCAATGATTTCACGGTCTTCCTGCACCCTGGGATTCTTTTCAAGATTCAAGAGACTATATCCTCGCGTCGTTGCGCGCGTTTCCATAATGCAGTCTGCCTGCGCATGACAAAACGAAAAAAACCAAGCAAGGCCGCCATATTGCTGTTGACAAGGAACGTTGGCAGGTACAGAACCTTCGGTAAAGGAATCCAATTACCAAGTAGTGCAAGCAAATAAAAAGAGCATTGCAATAAGAAAAACAACCCGTACGATGTAAAAGCTGGAAACCATGCTAACATTGCGCTATCAACAGGCCAGATCACAAGACTTAGATTTCCTGCAAAAGCAAGAATCATAAAAAAGGGAACCAAGGGTCGCAGGAATTTATGGGAAATTACCTGCCAGACGATCAAAGGGGAACGCCAAGGCAGAAGACTGCCCGCAAGTGCAATGGCTTGAAAACGTCCTGCTACAATGCGCGTTCTGCGCTCAATCTCATCCTGCACCGATATGGACACACGCTCATACGATTTCGCCTGCGGCACATACGCAACGGTGTAGCCTTGTTTTACGATACGCATCATCATATAAAAATCATCGTTGATGATCTTATCTGGAGGCGGAGAATACAGGACGCGGCGAAAGGAAAATATCTCTCCGGATGCGGCTGTGCAGGAGACCAGGCGGGTCTCCTGTTTTTTGATCCAATCTTCGTACTTCCAGTACAATCCTTCCGACTCGCCCAATCGTCCATCGCCTCCCAGAATATGTTTCGATCCGCTGGCCGCGCCAACGCTTGCGACTGCGAACGGTCTGACAAGTTCCCGAACAGTTTGTGGGTCATAGAGATTATTGGCATCAGACATGATGATAATCTCACCGCGCGCGCTGGTCATTGCACTGTTGATCGCGGCCATTTTGCCGCGTCTTTCCGGACTGTAGCTTAACTCTACGCCCTGGACTTTATACCCGCTGACGATTGTTACGGTGTCATCTGTTGAGCCGTCTGCCGTAACTAAGATTTGCAATTTTTCACGCGGGTAATCAAGAAGCAGGCTATTTTCGATTTTGGCCGCAATCACTGGGTCTTCATTGTATGCAGCAATCAATAGCGTCACCGTTGGCTCATAATTTTGCGACGGATAAGGTCTGCGACGAGTGGAAGCCAGAATACCTAGCATCAAAGGGTAGCCAAAATATACGTAAACGATTAAGGCGAGGCTTAGCCAAAATATCCACACTGTCATCATATCGGTTTATCCTTGGCGAGGCGAAAATATAACGCTGACATGTTTTCCGCAACGGCATCGAGCGAGTAGTGCTGGAGCACGCGCGCTCTGCCTTCCCTGCTTATTCGGAGCTGAAGTTCGGGTGAATCCATCAGACCTAATATGGCATCAAGTAACGCCTGGACGTCATCTGGTGGGACGATAAATCCACTTGTACCGTGTTCAATCACATCAGGGGTTCCACCAACTTCAGTGGCGACTACAGGCAGACCCACCGATAATGCTTCCAACAATGAATTCGAGAGTCCTTCTGTGATGGAGGGCAACACAAACATGTCTGAGGATTGCAGGTATGGAAGCGGCTCATCCACATGGCCCAGGAAGCGGACAGACTGCCCTGCCATGGAACGCAATCTAACCTCCTGGTCCCCAGTTCCCGCAACAATTAGGAGCGCATTGGGATGTCCCTCCGAAATTTTGGGCCAAACCGTCAACAGGTGTTCCACTCTTTTTTCAAGTGAAAGCCGTCCACTATAAATAATAATATACCCGTCTTCAGGCAAAGCTAGTTTGGCTCTCATTGCTCGCTTTTCATCCTGGCTGAGAGGTGTAAATCGATCTACATCCACGCCATTCGGCAGGAAGAGGCGTTGTTCATATGAAATTCCTACTCCACTCAATTCTGAATCGATTTCGCGGCTGATAACGATGAAGGTATTAACCCACTTTCGAAGCAGCCAGAGACGAGCGCGTCCAAGTGCCCTGTTCTTGAGTTTGTGAATATCGCCTAGGATACCACCGCGCAATACCTTTGCCACTACCGGTATACCTGACGACCAACCTGCCAAAATGGCAGCAGTAGTGGGCGAAAGTAAATCGTGCGCGTGCAATATATCGGGTCGAATAGAGGTTAGCAATGGTATTGATCGCAATATATAAGACATTGCCGCCACAGGTTTGGTCCCTGGGGCGGGAATTCGATAAACCGGAATCCCTTGGATTTCCTCAAAAGATGCAAGTTGTTTATATTGGCGCGTCACAACATAAACTTCGACTCCCTTCTTTCGAAGGCGCGGAGCGAGAGCTTGTATCTGCCGTTCTGCTCCGCCCACATAAGGAAAGTAAGAATGGGTCAACATTGCAACTCTTAGTGATGTCAATTTTGTTTGCCCTTTTGCAATTCTTCCAGATAAAGATCTGTGAGACGGCCATACCATTTATCTGCACTATATGTTTGGAGTGCGTAATTCCTTGCGTGCATACCAAGTACTTGCTGGCGTTCGGAATCCTGCAACAATTGGAGTAGTGCGGATGCCAAAGCATCCGGATTTTGTGGTGGAACAAGCACGCCTCTGTCATCAGCGGCCACGCGAGGCGCCTCCCCCACCGAAGTGACCACCATCGGTAAACCAACCATCATGGCTTCCAGCATGGCAATTGCCAATCCTTCCCTAGCCGACGAACTAACATAAATATCACTCGCAACCATCAATCTCGGAACATCCCCACGCACACCCAGCCAAAAAACATCCCCTTCCAACCCCAATTGTTGACACTGAGAGAATAAGTGCTCGCGCTCAACGCCGTCGCCAGCGATGAGGAGCGCTACACCCGGCACCTTGGTGCGGATCTTGGAAAATGCCACCAGCAGATCGCCAAAGCATTTGTCTGGAGACAAACTGCCCACGCCAATCAATATTGGACGCAGCGCCTCGCCGGTCAGTTGTGCTCTTAATGCGATCCTTTGCTCCGGAGAAAGCATGATGGGCTCATTAACGGCATTGGGAATGACATCCAACTGACGCCGCAACAAAGGCGAATATGCTTCCTTCACACTGTCACCAACTGCAATGACGCGATTGACATGTCGCAGAACCCACATTTCCAATTGGTCGCGCATATAATGTGCATAACGAGGATCTCTTCCTGTACTATGCAAGGTGACAATCACCGGTAAGCCAATTAGGCGACCAGCCATACCCCCAAATATGTTAGAGGACACCAAATGTGTATGCAATACATCGTATTGTCCACGCCGCAGAAACCAAGCAAGCTGAAAAAAGCGAACAGGATCAGCGAGTCTTTTTACTGGAAAATATAAAACGCGCGCACCCGCTTCCTCCAACTCCGTTGGAATGGTGGAATGAAACCGTGTCTTTTCCCGCAGACTTATCACGGTCACTGCATCGCCGTTCCGCCGTGCCTGGTGCGCAAACGTGACCAACAACTTTTGCGCACCAGCAGTTGGAAGCATATCAATCAGGTGAGCTATATGCATGATCCATCCAATGAGAGGGTAGCATGACTAGCAAATAAGAACAAATGCTCCTTCCAGTTTTCTGAATCACCAACCTGCATACCATCTTCTTCAGGGCCCGGACAGGCCATATCCATCATGAACAAGGTGAAGAAGAGCCAGATGTATTTTCGATCCATGCCTGGAATAGCAAGGAGCACTTCACCCATGAACGATTGCAATACCGCAGAAAACCAGTTTGCTTCCAGAAAGGCACGGGAAAACGCCTCTTTTCGAGTGAGGCGAGTGAAGCCCTTCCAGCGATAGGACCATGCATAAGTGATGGCAAACATAAACAGATCTTTAAACGGCGACGCATACGGCAAAAAACCCTCCCAGTCAATCACATGGATTTCTCCATGAGCGGGAATAATATTGCCAGGCCAAAAATCACCATGCCGTGCAGAAAGCGGAATCAACATTCCATTTACGCTCTTCGCAAGTGCAAGAAGCTGATTCACAAAAATATCTGGTAGATGAAAAGCTCCGCGCTCGATTCTTCTCTGGACTTCGACCTGCCCCTCAAATCGAATGGGATCTCCACGTGTGCCTCTTTGGAATTCCACGAGCCAATCACGTGTTGCATTGAGATCCTGGATAACCTGGGAGTGCTTCACATGAGAATGACCTAATAAGAGATTATCAAGCGACCTTCCTGGAATACAACTTTCGACCAGAATATAACCTTCATCGTGCTGAAAGAGGCCGATAGGATATGGCATTTTTCCATTCATGAATGGAATGGATGAGACAGTCATCAAAGATTCGTATTCCATGGTCAGTCTTTCATAATTCATGCGCGAACGAGTTTGTTTCAACAAGACCGCAGGAAGAGTGGCGCCATGTCCAAAAATGAGAAAATTCACTTTTCGATGCGCTCCACCAGCGCCTGCAATCTTTAAGATGTTGAAAGGTTCAGCAATTTGAATATCAGCCGCTTGCAACATATCTTTCCACTCGCCGCTGAGCTTGGGCAAAATATCAGGCAACATGCGAACTCGCTAGGCGGCGGGCTATCAATCCCAAATCATTGAAAAACATCTTTTGCAGTCCCATGGCTACGGCCCCTAATGCGACACGGCGCATCCAAACGGCTGATAGTGAATAGGGGGCGAATATGTTTTCAAAAAAATACCGGCTGGGTCCGACATCCTGCAAAGGAACAATATATGCGGGTTCGCGGATATCGCTTCGAAGACCATAAAAGTTTTCCAATTCGAATCCGGAACTTCTGAGATTTTTGCAGGCTTGTCTCAAGGTCGTTCCTCTTACTTTTCTCTGGCGCAGGAGAAACCTGCCAATCAGTGATTGGAAGCTCTCCGCGTTATGTATCCCAGCGAAAATATACCCGCCGGATCTGATCACGCGGGCAAGCTCACTCCAAGATTTATTTTCCATGCAGACAGAGGTATTTACTACAATTGCATGATCCATTGAGGCAGCTTCAACGTCAAATATTTGAGTCGACCCGGCAATTTCAATGATCTCCAAACCCTCGTGTTTTACTGCTTCGACCAGTGATGGCTCGGCTCCCACCATGAGAACACGCTGACCTTTTCGCAAGGGCAAATAAAAACGAATATCTGCCTGTGCCTCAGCTCGTGTTACATTCATAAGCTATCTCCATCGACCCCTCGCGCCGTTGATTGTACAGGAGTCGGTTTGGGGTCCGCACCACGAAGCGAACGCACGAGGATGGAAACTGCCTGTAAGAGGAATTCCCGATCGACAAGCCAGAATGTTATTGTGTAGAGAAATATCCCAACTGCAATGGTAATGAACATTCTCGTCAGCGCCGGAAAATCCGTGAGCATGAACCCGAGGGCAAAATTACCAAGCAACATCGCACCAGCGGCAAGAAAAGATGGCCAAAAAGCTGCCAGAATTTTGAGGAACTCGAGACCAATGACACGGCTTGCGATCCAAAGCCGGATAAGGGTTAATATGACCGTAGTAAGTAACTGAGCCAGCGCGACATAAAAAATGTTGTAAGAAGCCGCGATCCATAAAGCAGGCAGGGTGATCAACAATTTTATAATGCTGATCTTGTTGAGGAGATCTGGGCGGCCCGTGGCTTTGTAGATATCTCCGGCATTGTAACTAAGTGAATAGATGAGCGCATAAATGGCCAGAGTTTGCACAACAGGGATGGCTGGCGCCCAGCGTTCGGTATAGAAAACATGGACGAAATCCGACGCGATCATAAAAACACCAATACCAGCGGGGACCGTTACAAGCGAGACATAACGTAATGTTTTGGCATATCCGGCGCGCAGAACATCAATTTTATCCTGCATCTTAGCATAGGTTGGAAACATGATCTGTGCAACGACCTGACAGAAACTGATAATAATCAGTTCCGGCAAGCGGAATCCCATTGTGTAATATCCAAGTTGAACTGCATCCATACGATAACCCACGATCAGGTAATCTATATTCTTATGTATCATTCCCAGGATGCTGACGAGAGTCATTTGCCATCCATATCCGATCAAAGAGCGGGTAATTTCCGGGTCAAAAATCAGGCGAGGTATCCAACGACTCTTAATCCAATAGAGCAATGTGCCAGCTGCCGCGCCCAACAACTGACCCCAAACCAGGCTCCAAACTCCAAACCCCATGATGGCAAATAAGATCGAAATACCGCCTTTCAAGAGCCCTTTCGTTACCTCGATCCCGAAACGGCTTCTAAAGTCCAGACCCTTCCGTAACCTTGCCTCAAGCAAATGACCAGTGGATGCAAGAACAAAAACAAAGGAAAGTGCCCGCACTATATCGGTTACGCGCGGCTCGTGAAAAAATTCGGCAACCAGGGGTGCTCCAAAATAGGCGATGAGTGTGACAATGGTTGCAGACAGCGTATTGAGCAGAAAGGCCGCGTTCAGGGTTCGCAGGGGATCTTTCTGGTGGTATATCAGTGCATCAGCCACCCCAAGATCATCCAACGTATCCAGGTAGTTTATGGCAAGCATTCCGAGCGCAAGCAGACCGAAATCTTCTGGGGTCAGAAGTCGCGCAAGGATTACAGTCGTAATGAAGACCAACCCCTTACTGCCAACAAAAGTAGCATAACTCCACGCAGCGCTACGAACTGCGGTTCTAGCAATACCGGAATTATCCTCCACTGATTCTCCCTATCCTTCCACCTTTTTTTGTTAATGCGTCACGTCTCAACAAGATTACGTTTTCGGCTACATGTGGAATAGCTAGCGCAACGCCTGCAAGAATCCAGAAATATCGAGGATAGGCGCCATGAATGAACAAGGAGGCAGACATATAACCAACAACACCAATAGCAAAGCTGAAGACCATGCCCGCATAATCCGTAGCGCCAGCTTGTTCCAAACGTCTCCATGCTATCCTGATGTTACGAAACATCAGCCAAAGGATCGTACCAAATACAATGATCCCCAACAACCCAGTCTCGGCAGCGATCTGAAGATAAAGACTATGTGCCGAGCGTGCCTCTAAGCGAGGATCCAGACCCAACTGTCGTGAGTAATACTGATAATAAATTGGATAGTTTTGAACGCCCACGCCCAGAATGGGATGGTCCGCGAACATCAGCCAGGCTGCCAAAGCTTCACTAGCCCTCCCACGAAAGGAAACTTCGCCACGGACGCCATATTGATTTGAAAAAATATCCTGGATCGTAGAGATTCGCTCTAGATATGGATTTGGCACAAAGCGAATAACAATCGTTATTAATAAGATTCCAACAAGTACTTCTGTAAACTTAAGCGGGCGATAAAGAAACATTACGAAAGCCATTAACAGCAAAGCCAGGAAGGCCCCCCTTGAATACGTAAAGATCACAGTGAGGAGGGCAGCAATAGCGATCCAACCTGCCAACACTTTCAAAACTGTCTTTTTTTCATAAACCATACGATTTAGACCAAGCGGCACGATCACAAGCATGATTTGCGCAAAAAAATTGGGGTCGCCGATGGGTCCCGAGATACGATTGCTATTTTCTTCGCCTACGATATGCTGCAGAGGTGCTTGTCCGAAACCATAATAATTATTGTCAAAGGTCCTAGTCAGGTATTGGTAGACCCCAATGGTTCCCAAAAAGAAACCTGCTGCCAGCAATGCCCAGATAACTCTCTTGAATGTCGCACCTGTCTGCAATAACACCACAATAATTACTGTAATGATCCCATCCTTAAAGTAATCAGAAAAAGCTTCTTGGGCGCGTTGAAAATCTGCGGCATAGAAAAGAGAGGCAAATACGACCAGCCCATAGGCGCCGACAAGGATCGCTGATTGTATCCATCCCTTCGGTGATTCGCGTTTTAGAAACCAGCGAAGAAAGATGCCAACCAGCAGTAAGGCGATAAATGGTTTGGCAATGGATGGCAAGCCGTGATACCTTATCAGGATATCTGAGAGTCGAACATAGGTAATCACAATCAGCATCAACAAACCAACTTCAGAGTTGAAGATGGATACAACAGCTAAAATTAAAGCTATAGCCCCCGCGATAAGCAAGACCGGCTTTCCTATTTCCACAGTTGCATATCCAAGCGCCCCTCCAATTAGAATAGCAATAACAAGGAAAGCAAGAATTAACCAAGAGGGGCTACTCGCAATTACATTATTTGAGTTCATATCGATTACCAATATTCAAGGTTAATTTTCCGACCAAAACGGCTTATTCATCTCCCAGACATAGATTTGATCGGCATTATCGCGACGCGCTCGCTCAACCGCTGCCTCCGCCTGATTAAGCAATTCCTGAGAAGTAATGTTATTGCTGTATACCGAGCCGCCTATGTAAGGGTTAAGGTTAAGAACAACGCTATATTGTTCAAGTTTCAGTGGGAGGGAGAGTGCCTGGAAAATCCTACTAAAAGTTCTTTGTGCGGCCACCCCAGGAGTGGAAGGGAGCATCACAATAAAACTCGCATCGCTCCAGCGACCTATAATATCATTGCCTCTCAATTCCCTGCGTAATACATCCGTGACTCTCAAGAGCACGTGTTGCACCGCAATGAGTGGAAGTGCCTCGAGAGACTCGCTCAACCCACCTATGTCAACAATCCCAATGGATAAGGTGTCATCAGAATGTTGGGCTAGTTCATCTTCCAAGAGTTTTCTAAAGTAGCGCTGGTTATAAACTCCAGTAGTACTATCCTGCCGAAGACGGAGCCGGTATCCTTCTAGAGGAATACGGATTTGTTCACTCAAAATGGCCAAAGCACTCCCTCCCATCAAACCCAGGACAAACGCCAGACTGGTATCACGTACGGGTTGAGGGCTTACCGGCAAGGGCGAGAAAGAAGCTGAATCGAGAAAGGAAATATCGTACGCCCTGTACAGTTGACCAATATTTTCGATGGCGTGATTGCCGATCGTGTTAGTCAGTAAGGCGGCCAAATCTGGGTCGGGTCCTAATACCGCCAACTCTATGATGTTGGCGTCCGGCAAAACAACGGTCGAAAACTGATATTCAGACAAGTCACCGGGTTCCAGGCTTAGTACGCTCAAGGCTTCAAGATACACCATCCGACTATTCAAGAACTCTGCGTAGGTAGAAATAATCGAGCGCTTGTCCAGAGCCTCGAGACTCGTAATCACATCCCTGCCAATGGCGATCTCGGAACTCGGACTGATTATGAATTTCGCACTGGCGCGGTAGAGCGGAGTTGCAATGTAAGAAGCAACCAATGCAATGTTGACGGCCAGCAGGGTTGTAAGTGCAACAATCCACCAACCGCGCTGAAGCATCTTTAGGTAAAGTTTTAACTCCATGTTTGCCTTCCTATCCAATCATTTATCGTGAATAAGATTTCGAGTTGCCGAGGTTGGATAACTTCGCTCCAAAATCTTTAAATAGACTTGCTGTGTGTTGTGTGCCTGGACTTTTGGACTAAAATCACGTTCCACTTTCAACTTTGCGCGCATGCCTAATTCCCGCGCATACCTTGGATTCCGACATAACCGGACAATCGAATCGGATAACCCCGCAGAGTCACCAACGGAAACCAATATAGCCTCGGAGTTATTAGTAACAATCTCGGGAATTCCGCCACAATGCGTCGCCACAATTGGAAGTCCAAGTATCGCAGCCTCCAGCAGGGCTAAGGGTGTTCCCTCAGTTCGAGAGGGCATTACAAAGATATCGCCTGCGCTTAATATCTTAAGCACAAATTCACGACCATGATATCCAAGAAAATGAATATGTTGTTGTAATCCCAAGGTTTGGACCTGCTCTTCTAGCTTTGATCGAAGTGGACCATCCCCTACGATTAACAAAATTACATTAGGCACAATTTTGGCTACCATCGCAAAAGACTCAATCAGAAGGTCAAAGCCCTTCGCCCAAACCAGTCTTCCAACCGCCAGACAGACAATGGAACCACTGGCGATTCCAAGCGGCAATCTGAGTTCATTTTGATCCTGCGGTGTTGGATCAGAAACAATTTCTATTGCGTTCCGTATCAAACTGATGCGGTCATTTTGAATGCCTGCGCTGACCAACGCAGCTTGAACCTCTTCGGAAACCGCAATATAGTGAGCAGTTTGCCATTGGGTACCAAGTTCTATAGCAGTGTACAGCTTGCCTCTCCAGTTTCCGCCGTGCTCATATCTGTACCAACTATTGAGAGTGGATACGAGGGAAATGCCGGTCAGCCAAGCTGCCAAACTTCCCCAGAATTGGGATTGAACATTCTGTGTATCCAAAATCTCGTAACTACCTTTTCGGATAATTGATACTAACCGAAATAGGATGCGAGGATCAACTCTGCTGCCTCCCACAACCTCTACAGAAATCCCTAGATCCTCGGCGGCTTTTGCCACCGGACTGTCCTTCAAACAGACAAGTGAAACACGCCAAGGGTGCAAATTCCTGGCCAGTGTTAAGGCGCGGGTACTTGCCCCGCCAAATCGCTTCGACAGGTCAATGATGAGTATATGCCTTTCAGACTGATTTGCAACTGGCATCTTCATAATTTACCTTTTAGGCTTATGAAGGTAAGACCAAAGCACTGGAATTGTTTCAAGTTTCTATTCATAAAATCTACTTAGCTAAACAACAACCTCAATCAGGAGAGCAAAAATATTAGTGGGAAACACAATGGCAACAGTATACAAAATAAGCCCCCCGTTGAATAGGTCTTGCGCTAATCAAATCCTTACCAGACTGACTATCAAAGCGCTCCTCGCCGCTTAACCACAGCGTTCAATGTTTTGAATAGGATCATAAAATCCAACCATAAGGAACGCCTTTCCAAGTACCTTATATCCCAGCGTAACCACTCGTCGAAATCCTCCCCACCCCGACCAAACACCTGCCACAAACCAGTTATTCCTGGTAAAACATCGAGTCGTTCAGTATGCCAGAGCTTATACGATTCCGGGCTCCAAGACGTAGGTCGAGGTCCTACCAAACTCATATCACCACGAAGAACATTGATAAGTTGGGGCAACTCATCCAAGCTTGTTTTGCGCAAAATTCGCCCAATCTTTGTGATACGTGGGTCATTTTCTAATTTTAGCGGACCAGCCAAGTCGCCACTGGCATTAACTTTAGCCAAACCATTTTTGAGTGCCTCTGCGTTTTTTACCATTGACCTGAATTTATACATGCGGAATCTTTTTCCACCTTTGCCAGTACGCTGTTGCACAAAGAAGATTGGAAAAGAAGATGTCATCAGGATCACCAAAGACACAATCCCCATCAATAGCAACCAGACAGGCATGGAGACAATTACCAAGAAAAGATCTGTAACCCGTTTGGTTACAAAATAAGCGTCGCCCGTCAAAATCCTTTTACTTGGGTCAAATTGCCTGAGCCAATCGCTGTCATTAGGTAAAAATGTTCCTATTTCGCTCATGGTGAACACCTGTTCTAGTTGGAGTTGAATGCCACGACTTGCTCATCAGGTACATGGGTCGAGCGAGAGAGCCGTTCACGTGCAGTTTGCAACAAGTCATCGAAGGTAAGAGCTTCTTCAGGAAACGAGGCTATTCCGCACGAAATTTGCAAATCGGTCCTTTCCTGTACTGCCTTGGTAATGCGATTCGCAAGTAGCCCCGCACTTGCCAAATCAGTTTCCGAGCACAATAAAATAAATCTGCCCCGACGGTCTCGCAGAACCAAATCGGTTTGACGTATTCGATCATCAATGATCTGGCCTATTCGGGCTGATGTAAATCGATTCAACAAATCATGCTGAACACTTTTTAGATTCTCCCGGGTTGTTTTTTGATCATCAGACATGGACTCAATTACTATAAGACTGAGCGGTCGGTGATAGCGGCGACTTCTTGTAAATTCGATCTTGATACGCTGGCTCTCAGTTTCAATGTCGCGCGCACCATTTGGAAACGCGCTTAACGCAAGTGCATCCATAATAGACTCGGCATGGCTAAGTTGTAGTGCCAATTGATATGCCAACCAAACACCCACCTCTAACAGAACAAACTCAAGCACAATAACGGAGTATTCGATAGTTTCAGTTGATGGCCCTCTATCTAGGATTTGCAACAACACAATATACACCCCAGCCCAAATAAAGAGCGGTACGAAAGACGGCGCACGCGAAATCGAAGGAAAGAACAGGGTTATCGGAACTGCCAGGATGACCGCCAGGTAAAAATAAGACGCAAAATTAATGATAGGCCTGTCAGAGTAATCTGTTTGCCCTAACACAAAAATAACAGCCAGATAAAATGCAGCCCAGAAAAAGGAACGTTTCAAATTCGTCATTGATTAGCTTCCATAAATGATATAGTGTATATCGTGCATTTCAAGGAATGTTCATTATAATTATGCAAAGTTAATCTTCATTATGTTAGTAAGAATTTTATAACAATCAACTTCAAAATACCAGTGGTGAATTCAATACCAAGACGCCACATATTAGAAAAGGTTACAAAATCACTCTTATTCACCATGACCAACCACTACACTCTTACACCCAACCAAATCGTGATGTATGCAACTGAATATTGCTCTGATTGTATGCGAGCAAAAAAATTCTTTGAAGCAAATAATATCCCATATCTGCGCATTGGACTGGAGGGAAACGCAGAAGCCACAGAATTTGTTATGCAAGTTAATAACGGCTACCGAAGCGTCCCCACTATTATCTTCCCGGACGGGTCGGTTTTGGTTGAACCCAACTGGGAAGAACTCAAAGCCAAAACATCAATTTCATAAAGCAGCAGGTTTCACCCTTTGCGAAGCTTGGTTAACCGACTTATCATCGCGTGTCGGTTGAAGTCGCTACAGCTGGTATGCACCTTTTCGAAACAGGAACAGGCCCAAGGGTCAGGTATGAAGCGAAAGGTCACGGATGTAAATGTTAACCACGCATGTACAAGGAATCCAGCAAGTACCAGGGAATGCGTCGGAACGCATCACTACTGATTTAGAATAATATACAATTCTTACCTTGGGAGCCGAAGATTGCCATCCAAAATCATCAGAGCGAACTCTCATATTTGAAGTAACCAACGGGGGACTTTGCTTCACTTTGCAAGAGGGATAAAATGAACAAAGAGGAGAAAAAATGCAAAAGATCACCCTGTCAATTTTATTGACGCTTTTATTATCGTCATGCAACGGCTGGATCATCCAACCCCTACCGGGACCCACGCCTTTCCTGCCTTCCACACCCACCCCATCCATTTTTACACCAACTCCTGTGGTGATCGGTGTGACCAGCGCATCTGCAACACCGGGTATTGCGACTCCGACAGCGACGACAATCATCCCAACAAATACAAATGCACCAATATCAACGAATACAGAAATATCGCTTCCGGTACCAACACTTACAAGTTCACCAACCGGACCTGCCATCTCTATCAAAGTGCTGGGATGTAACACCAGTATCGATATCACTCACAGCATGGGAGAAGTGACGAATGCCTTTGTTACGCTGAAAAACATCGGCGGACTGGAATTGAGGAATATAAAAGTGACGCTCTTCGCGCTTGATGAAGGTCGTGAACATCCCGATAAAACCGTTGAATTAACTTCTCTGCCTGTCGGTTATCAGGTGACGGTGAAATTAACAGCCGATAGTACCTACAAACAAGAATCAGCAATCCAGGTGGAAATCATCAGTGATCAGGGCACATTCCCACGTGAGGGACTGGCTTCTTGCAGGGATATTGGAATTTTAGTCCCGAATCCCAGTGCACTTAACACGCCGATACCCAATGTTCCATAAACCATGTACCCGGAGGGTATAATCAACCACATGGCAAACGAAAACTTATCCACGCTCCGAAACAAGGTCGCCATTCTCATCGACGGCGACAATGCACAATCATCCCTGCTCCCGCAAATGTTAGTAGAAGCTGGTCGCCACGGACAGGTTACCGTCCGCCGCATCTACGGCGATTGGACAACAAACAGCATGAACTCGTGGAAGGAGACGTTGAACTATCACGCCTTTCAACCGATCCAGCAATTCCGCTATACGGTTGGCAAGAACGCAACTGACAGCGCGATGATCATTGATGCCATGGATCTGTTGCACTCTGGCGTTGTGGATGGATTTTGCCTGGTCTCGTCGGATAGTGACTACACGCGCCTAGCCACGCGCATTCGTGAAACGGGCATTTTCGTGATGGGCATCGGTGAGAAGAAAACACCGAAACCTTTCGTCAATGCCTGCGATGTGTTTGTATATACCGAGAATCTAGTCGTTGAAAAGAAAGCCACACAACAAAGGCGGACCCAGGTTTCCAAAACAGGCAAAACAAAAGATACAAAGGAAGAAAAAGAAGAGCTTGATCCCATGCCAATTCTTAGTCAAGCTTTTGAAATGGCAATAGGACAGGATGGCTGGGCGCAGTTGGCTGGAATGGGTAATGCGCTCTATCAACTCGACCCCAGTTTTGATCCGCGCACATATGGTCATAAGCAACTTTCACGCCTGATCAAAAGTTTGAAAGACCAGTTCGAAATGCGCTCACATGAGATCGCCGGGTCTCCCATTATTTTCGTGAGAATGAAAGAATAGTTTCATCTACTACAACAACCGTCTTGAAATTGAAGACGGTTGTTTGTTTTATAAAGGAAATCATTAATGCGAAGTGAAAAGGAAATGCTCGATTTAATTATGGGTTTTGTAAATCATGACGAGAATATCCGCGCTGTTTTGCTAAATGGCTCACGTGCCAACGCGAACGTGCCAAAAGACATCCTGCAAGATTTCGACATTGCCTGTATCGTAAAAGATGTTACGCCCTACATAAGAAATGACAACATCCCAAATTACTTCGGCGAAACCCTGATGGTCCAGGAACCCGAGAATATGCAAAACCCATCCGCAGAGAACAACGGACATTATGCCTACCTAATGCAATTCAAGGACGGAAATCGGATCGACTTGAGCTTTTATCCGGTTGAGCAACTGAAATCGGTATTGAATGATAGTCTCACAGTTGTGTTCGCCGACAAAGATGGCATCATCGGAGAAATCCCACCTTCAAGTGCTATTGATTATCTGCCCAAAGAACCAACGGAAAAGCTTTTTCAGGATTGCTGTAATGAGTTCTGGTGGGTCAATCCCTATGTTGCAAAAGGGTTATGGCGAGGCGAGTTAACCTACGCAAAAAATATGCAAGATGTTGTCATCCGGGAAGAGTTGATGAAAATGCTGACGTGGTATTTTGGGATCAAGACAGGCTTCAAAAAATCACCCGGGAAATTGGGGAAATATATTAAGGGTGACGTTGAGCCGGAGATCTGGTCTGAACTTGAAAAAACATACTCCGATGCCAATTTTGAAAATATTTGGAGATCCCTGTTCATAATGGGAAATCTCTTTCGCTATGTAGCGAAAAATGTCGCGTCAAACTCTGGATTTCAATACCCGCAACAAGACGATGACAATGTAAGTGAATATTTACGAAAGCTAAAGAATTTGCCTAAAGACGCAAAGGAAATTTAAAGATTTTAGCTGTAGAGACAATTCCAAAGATCAAATAACATGAATGCGTTATATATTTTCAATTCTCAATAAATAAGCCAGGTGTTTTATATGAAGACACAACTAAGATTCGTAATTGCGCTTTTAATAATACCTTTGCTGTCAGCTTGCAGGAGTCAATCAACCGAAATTACTCCCCAGCCATCACAGACACCGTCGCGGTTACCTCCAACTTTGACTCCAAACATCACGACTTTCACGCCTTCACCAACAAACACGCGTATGGCAGTCACATCCGTACCATTTGCGTATGAAACTCCCACACCATTACCTACACCACCCATTGGAACGACAGCCTATCAACTCAAAGATTGGAACGAGGAAGCGGCTCTCAATTTTATGAATTTAGCAGAGCGATTTTCTTTCGCCGATAATATCCCAAGGCCATTTGGTGACAAACGTTTCGATTATCAGATTGACCAGTCCGTTGTCGAGTTAGCGGCAAAAGAAGCGTTGCATAGGTTTCCAGACACCAAATACAAAGAAAAACTGGAGTGGCGTATTGCATTAGCAAATACCATTCTCAACAGTTCTGATTCAGATGAATGGATTCTGAAAAAGATTGAGGATGCTTTAAATAGTGAGCGCCTCACACCGGACAATCTTGACCAACTACTCAACCAGTTTGGTTTCGAAATAGGTCAGCAACAATCCGCGCTCAATCTGTTTGGGGATGGTCAATTAGCTCAAGTTTTATGGATTGTACGGCAAGATCGTGGCTATACAGGTTTATATGCCGCTTTAAGCAAGGATGATGTTGGGAAATATAAACTAACGAAAATATACAGCAGTTGGGATTTCAATTTCGGGCACGATTATCCATTAAGAATTGAGGAACATACTGGAGATGGTATACCGGAAATAATTATGTTCCCGGGGTATAGCAATGGCTCGTATTGCGGCTACGAACTTGTAATTTATCATTGGAAGAACAATCACTTCATAGATGCAAGCCGAGGTCAATTTTCATTCGATCAGTGCGAATATCCAGAATCATGGAACTATGGAACAACTGACAAAAATGGCGCTGAACCCATTGAAAGCTGGCAGTCCGTTGCTTTTGGTTCTGCTGTGATCCGTCATGAACATTATGTTTGGAACGGAGAGTGGTATGAGTTCAGTGAAAGTCGGATAGTGCCGCCCGATAAACTTGATAGCAATGCCGCAACATGGGTTGTGTATGCAATGAACGAGGAAGATTATCAGACAATAATTGAAAAAGTTCAGCAGTTTTTGTCTGACAAATCTCAATTGCAAGCAATGGAGCCCGAACTTGGACAAAGCTACCCCGATTATCTGCGTTTCCAACTCGGATTGGCTTACGCTTTTCAATCGAATAGCACCCAAGCGCGCTCAGTCTTTGAAGATATCGCACAGACACCACAAAACCCATCCATTACCACAGTATCAAAAGCGGCACAGGCTTATTTGGACAACTATCATGGAGGCACTGATCTTTACCGATCTTGTCAGGCGGCTTTAAAGGTTATGGAACAAGCCGCAGATAAACACCCATCTAGCAAAAACATCAATGATTACGAACACCTCAGACAAGTTTGGGGCTACGAGCCAGATTGGTTTTGGCATTCTATTGCACTTTGCAATATTTCCACCGCCTTTCAGAGAATTACCACCCAACTTGATGTTGCGCAGTTTGGGGCAGCACCAAAAGAATTGAAAAAGGCGGGGGTATTAATGCGTTCTGCCGCCGAAATGGATTTGGACAACGATGGACAAGCAGAATGGATATTATTGGTTAATACACCTGGTGATGATGCGCCATTAAGTCTTTGGGTACTAGTTAAAACAGCGGATGCTATCTTGCCGCTCCATCTTATTGCATGGGAGCAGCAACAATTCGATTTACCAATCAAAGAGACCGATACGGCAGGGCTAAATATCAAGACCACGATATCACCGAACGGCACAACCATAACCTTTGTCTTTGTTGAGCAACATTTATATTTGTTCAAACTGAATGGGGCCAATCAATCTCTGGATCAAGTCCTCTGGGTAATGGATTCAGTTGAAGGCTACGCCTTTTATCAAGGGGCTGACGGCTTGAAACTAGAAGTCACTACCAATGATGGATATTGCCAACACTGTAAAGACACTTACCTGTGGGTTGATGATGATTTCGTGTCGTTCTCCCCCGAAGAGCCCAATCAATTAAAAATATTTGAAGCTGAAGCAACGTTGACAACTCATTGGAAGCCGAATGAAGCCATACCCTTATTACAAAATATCCTGGACACCACTTCATATTACGGCACTTCGCGCTTGATGTACTTGTTAGGCTTGGCGTATGAACTGACAGGTGATAATAGCAATGCTATCCAAACCTATTGGGAACTTTGGCACGATTATCCAGAGAGCGCATATGCGCGCCTAGCACAGGCAAAACTGGAATTAAGAAAATAATGCGAATAATTGTTGCGCCGCTGGCTACCGATATGGAAACATAATGCTATTGCTTCACCAACTCCTCATACACATCTACGATCTGTTTCGCAATCTTTTCCCATGCGTAATCCTGTGCATACTCTGCGGCTTGTTCGCTCATCTTTTGATGTAACGCGGAATCATTCAAGAGCCAGGTTAACTTCTCGCACAACGCATCTGGTTCTTCGGCGGGAATCGTAAAGCCTGTTTCGCCATCGCGCACCAGGTAAGCCAGCCCACCCACTTCCGAGGCGATGACCGGCGTGCCGCACGCCATTGCCTCGAGCGCCACCATGCCAAACGACTCGTAATGTGATGGCATCACCAGCACTTCCGCCGCGGAATAATAATACGGAAGTTTATCCTGATCACGCTTGCCTAAAAATACAACCGATTGATCCAGCCCCAACACCTCACATAATTTTTGCAGACGCGCCATCTCAACCGTCATTTGCTCCGGGCTGGCAGAAGGGTCGCCGCCGATGATCGCCAGATGCACTGGTCGTTGCGCCTCCTTCAACTGCAAACAAGCCATCGCCTGCAACAACGTATCCACACCTTTGAGCGGCTCGATGCGTCCCACGAACAAGATCATACGATTTTCCGGCTTTAGCCCAATATACATCTTCGCCTCATCCGCTGGGATCGGGTAAAAGTGGTCCACATCCACACCCGGCGGAATGACGACCATCTTATTCGGATCCGCTTTATAAAGGAAACGTAACTGAGTTAGCTCAGCCAAAGTGGCGACGGTGATTCGGTTCACGCGCCCGAGGACCTGCTTCTCACCATTGATCCGATACTCGCCTTCGCGTTCTGCCGCCGAGCGCGCAATACGGTTCTTCATCTTACCCAACGTGTGGAACATGTGTACGATGGGCGTACCAGCCCAAAGGTCAGAAAGAGCCGCGGCAGCGATCCCAGACATCCAATAATGGCTGTGGATGATGTCGTAGTGAATCCCCTTGTCACAAGCAAAAGCTTTGACGCCTTCCACAAATTGCGGAATGTAATTTGCCATCTCCTGTTTCGAGACGGGATGCTCCGGTCCCGCGGGCACGTGGACCACGCGATTGCCATAACCGAGTTCATGTAACACATGCGGCACATGGTCATCCTGCGAACGTGTGAACACATCCACATGGATACCCATCTGTCCCAATTGACGCGTCAACTCGCGGACGTAGACGTTCATCCCGCCGGTATCCTTGCCGCCGAGCGTCGCCAGCGGACAAGTGTGATAAGAAAGCATTGCGATTCGTAACATAGGATTCACCGAGTATCAGACAACATGTACAGCAAAAAACTTGCTTACTTACTGTCATTCATAAAATAAAAAAATTCTCCCATCAAGGAGAATTTTCGGGATAGAGCCGATGATGGGAATCGAACCCATGACCTCATTATTACGAGTAATGTGCTCTGCCAACTGAGCTACATCGGCAACGGCGCAGATTTTACCATGATTCCAAGACACCCTGAAAAGGGAGTTTTTATTTTAGAGAGTATAATTTAGCGACAACGAGGAAAAATGGCTATAAAAGAACAGCGATATATGAAAATACGTAACAAAATCATCACCAGAAGTGATGCACAGAAATTAGCCAAAGTTGTAAGTTCACTTTACAAAAGAAAAAAAGCTGAGGGGTTTGAAAAGATTTTGCGATTTTCAGTAACTTGTGATGATGGTTCTTCCTTCTCTAGCAGGTTGTCGGAGAGCAAACTGGTAAACTTGAAGAATGAGCCGAAAATTTAAGACACCGGATTATAAAGCCACGCTAAGTACGCCAATTCAACTGGGCGATGCGCTAGCCCCGGATCACTTGGCGCGTTTTGTTGTGGACATGATCTCACAACTCGACTTGAGCAAAATTTATGCGGGCTATGCCGAAAGAGGCGGGGAGGCGATTGCGCCAGAAGTATTGTTGGGACTGCTGTTTTATGGGTATGCGACAGGTGAATTCAGTTCACGCAGGATCGAAAAGGCGAGCTATGAAAACCTGGGGTTTCGTTATGTCGCTGGCGGGCTACATCCGGATCACGATACGATTGCCAACTTTCGGACAACATTTTTGGCAGAGTTGGAAGATGTATTTGTGCAGATATTGATCTTGGCAAAATTGGCAGGGCAGTTGAAGTTGGGCAATCTTAGTTTGGATGGGAGCAAGATACATGCGGATGCTTCAAAGAGCCAGGCGGTCAGTTATGGGCGGTTGATCGAATTGGAAGCCGGATTGCGAGCAGAAGTTGGCGAGTTGATGCAATTGGGTGAACAAGCGGATCAAGGTGAAATCCGCTTGCCAGAAACCTTGGTCATTCAAGATGAGATTACCCTCCGCAAGGAACGTTTGGAAAATCTGGCACAAGCGAAAGCCGTGTTGGAAGCCAGAGCCACAGAACGTTATGCTGTCGAGAAAGCAGAATACGATGAAAAAGTGCGGGAACGAGAAGCCAAAGCACGCAAACATCGCAAGCGACCACGTGGGCGAGCCCCCAAACCGCCGGAAGCCGGTCCACGCGACAAAGATCAATACAATTTTACAGACCCTGAGTCGCGGATCATGAAAAACAGTACCAATGACGGCTTTGACCAACACTACAATGTCCAGGTCGCGGTAGATCAAGACAGTCTGCTAATTGTTGCCACTTCTTTATCCAACCATCCCAACGACAAACGCGAAGCCGAGCCAACATTAGATGCGCTCTCACCGCGCTTGGGCAAACCGTCTGCCGCCGCATTGGACAATGGCTTTTTCAGTGAACACAATATTTTGACGCTTGAACAACGTAAGATAGAACCCTATATCGCCACTGGACGTGAAGCCCATCACAAAGACTTGAACACTCTGCTTGGAATGACATTCCCCGTACCGCCCGAGGATGCGACACCCCTGGAAAAAATGGCGTATAAACTTTCAACCGAAATTGGGCAAGCCATCTATCGCCTACGAAAATGCACCGTGGAACCCGTGATCGGCATCATCAAAGAAATTCTGGGATTCCGCCAATTTTCTTTGCGCGGTTTGACCCAAGCTACTGGTGAATGGTGTTTGGTTTGTCTGGCTTTCAATCTCAAGCGACTACATATCCTGATGACAACGTAAAGTGTGAATATCCTCAAAAAAAACGGTGGCAGGCTTTGTCCTTTATCTAACAGGACATCATCAATCCCTGCTTTTTACTGGGCATGCTGATTTTTAGTGCAAAAGAACTGTCTCTCCGACAACCTGCTAG
>Ga0180074_1000019_pt1 | contig 29187 bp, 22 predicted proteins | sample EasRiv366_16_10D_FD_121773 | JGI IMG/M metagenome (GOLD analysis project Ga0180074, IMG submission 121773) | Soil microbial communities from meander-bound floodplain in the East River, Colorado, USA - East River metaG ERMLT366_16_10D | ecosystem: Environmental > Terrestrial > Soil > Floodplain ...
AGCATCTCCGCTCAATATAGGTAAATCCCAGTTTGAGCAACCTTTCTTTATCGAGGGGCAGACCAAGACATTCACTCAAGGATTCTACGAATCTGATCTGTTTGGTAAAACCACCCTGACCGTGGCTACCCCGCTCTTTGATAATAATAATAAAAGAATAGGGGTTCTCGCCCTGCATTTCAACTTACGCCAGGTGGACGGTATTATTCGAGAAGTTCAGGGACTCAATGAACCGATCCAAAGTTATCTCATTACCCATGACCGCAAGATCGTTACAGACGACCCGCTTATTCTTGCTCAATATCCAGAGATGCACTCGTCAGCCATTGATCTGGCGCTGGAGGGTGGCGAAGGTATAAGCTCCTACATAAACCATGATGGGGAGGCGGTGATTGGCAGGTACCTTGCGATCGAAAACCAGAATGCCATACTGATCGTTGAAATTGACGAAGAGACTGCGCTGTCGCCTGCGCGTCGTTTGGCATTTAACATTTTCACATTGGGATTGATCCTCTCGATCATACTTGTGTTTGTTGTGATTATTCTGGCAGAGCGGATTACTGCGCCTCTGCGTATGCTGACTGAAACAGTTTCGCGTATCTCAGCTGGGGATCTGGATGCAGTCGCCCCGACTCTTTCCAACGATGAAGTGGGTACGTTAGCCCAAGCCTTTAACGCCATGACGGCGAAACTCCGCCAAACGCTGAACGGCTTGGGACAGGAACTGCATGAACGCAAACAAATAGAAGTGACCTTGCGCGAAAGTGAAGAGCGCTTTAAGAAAATCTTCCAATCGAGTCCGGTTGCGATCTGTATTACCGCGCTTAAGGATGGGAAACTGCTCGATGCCAACTATGCCTATTGGGAACTGTCCGACCTCGACCCGTCTACATCCATTGGACGCGACCCCTTTGAACTCGATATATGGAATCGTGTCGAAGAACGTTCAAGTTTTGTACAAAGATTGAAACAGAAACGCTCAATTTATGATGCCGATTATCCATTCAAGGATGTTCATGGAACTCGAAAATCCACATTAGCGTTTTATGAATTAATGCAGCTGGGCGGGGAGGATTGCATCCTATCCATGTTCTATGACATGAGCGCACAGAAACAGACAATGCAAGCTTTGCAACAAAGCGAGGCGCGTACTCGTGCTTTGCTTGAGGCGATTCCAGATCTAATCTTTGAAATCTCAGCGGATGGAACTTTCCTGAAATCTGTCCAACCCTCTGTTGACGCCCTCTTGATGGAGCCCGACCAATTCATTAACCGAAAAATCAGCGAAGTGATGCCGGAAGCGATTGCAGAAAAAACCATGTCTGCCGTTCACAGCGTCCTCCACACGGGGAAATTGGAAACGTTTGAATATCAACTCCAAATGAACGATGGTCTGCATGAATATGAAGCGCGCGTGATTGCAAATGGCGCAGATTCTGTGCTTGCCATTGTGCGTGATATTACCCAGCGCAAATGGATGGAAACAGAACGCGAGCGGTTTATCCATGAATTGAAAATCAAGAATCGGGAATCTGAAACTTTACGTGAAAGCCTTGCCAGTATCGTTACAACATTTGATCTCACGGAGGTTGTTGAACGTATTTTGGATCAGATCAAGTTTGTGATCCCTTACGATACGGCTTCAGTATGGCGTGTGGATGGGGAGTGGCAAAGGCTGATGGTCAGCCGCGACCTGCCCCCCGAGGTTCCGCTCAGTGGGTTGGAATTCCGTATCGATGCAGATAATTCATCCCACCCGGTTATTAGTGGCGAAAAACCTTATATCCTGAACAATAATGTTCAAGAGGAGCTGACAGATTTCAAAGGCCCGCACTCTTATGTCAACTCCTGGCTGGCAGTGCCACTAAAGATGAAAGGGAAGATCATTGGCTTGATCGCACTGGATGGGAAAAGTAAAAATTTATTCAATGAGCATCATGCTGAGTTGGCGGTTACGTTTGCCAACCAGGTTGCCATCGCACTGGAAAATGCCAGCCTGTTCTCAGAGTTGCAGAATGAATTGATGGAGCGTAAACAGGCTGAGATTAATCTGCGTCAGCGCGAATCCATTTTGGAAGTGGTAGCTGCTGCGGCGAACCGGCTCCTGAAAACTTCAGACTGGCAGACGGAGATCAACGCCATTCTTGAAGGGCTTGGAAAAACCATCAATGCCAGCCATGCTTATTTATTTGAGAATCATTTCGAAAAGGATGGGATTTTCACACACACCATGCGCTTTGAATGGACCGCCCCTGCTTTTCAAAGCGATTTGGGGAACCCTCAATTTATAAACGCTCCCATAAAGGAGGCTGAGTTTGAAGAATGGCATGAAGCCATGTCAAATGGCTTCCCCTATATCGGTGACAGAAAACATCTTGGAAAAATCGATATGGATTTCCTTGATGAGCGTGGATTGCAAGCCATATTGGATTTCCCGGTTTTTGTGGATGGAAAATGGTGGGGCACGATCGGCTTTGATGATCTGCAGAATGGGCGCGAATGGTCAAATGCAGAAGTGGATGCGCTGCTCGCGGCTGGTAATGTGCTTGGCGCCGCCATACAACGCCAGCAAACGGACGTCAGACTGCAGGCAGAATTGGTGAAAAGAAAACAATTGATTGCGGAGCTTGAATCCAAAAATGCCGAACTTGAACGCTTTACCTATACCGTGTCGCATGATCTGAAATCGCCGTTGTTTACCATCCGCGGTTTTCTGGGGTATCTGGAACAGGATGCGCTGGCTGGAAAACATGAGCGAGTGAAATCAGATATGGAACGGATCACTGCTGCCACTGAAAAGATGCAGATGCTTTTGAATGACCTGCTTGAGCTTTCAAGAATCGGGCGGCTCAAGAACGAGTCGGTCAGCATCCCGTTCGAAGGGTTAGCACATGATGCGGCTGAACTGGTGCATGGACAGATCACGGCGCGCGGTGTCGCCATTCATATTGATGCAAACCTGCCCATGGTTTTTGGCGACCGTCAGCGTCTGCTGGAGGTTTTGCAAAACCTGGTGGATAACGCCTCCAAATTCATGGGCGATCAGCCAAAGCCGCGTATTGAGATCGGGCAGGCTGGGGAAGAGGCGGGGCAACCTGTATTGTATGTCCGTGATAACGGCATCGGAATTTTGCCCGAGCACCATGAGCGCGTCTTCGGCTTGTTCAATAAATTGGATGTGAAAAGCGATGGCACTGGGATCGGTCTTGCTCTGGTTAAGAGAATTGTTGAGGTTCACGGAGGCAGGATCTGGGTCCAGAGCGAAGCGGGAAAAGGCTCCACGTTTTATTTCACGTTGCCCGCGCCTCCTGAAGCCAAATCCAATGGAGTCTGATTGATGTGGCATACGTTCGTTGAGCTTTTGAAAGCCCCGGTGTTTTCTGGCAATGAGGAAAAGACGCGTCAGGCGCGCGCTTTGAATGCCTTGCATATTAATATGGGTGGCGCAGTATTGATATTAGGCTTTGTAGGGGTGTTGTTTGTGTTCCGGGAAAAACAAATTACAGCCTTGATCCTGCTTGTTGCAGCTCTTCTCATTGCGGTGGGAATGATATTGAATCGCCGCGGCTATGTAAAAGTATCCGGAGTGTTAATGCTTGCTTCTCTGTGGGGATTGACAATATTGATGACGAGTATTTCAGGTGGTATACGCAGTCTGGATATTCTTTTTTTTATCTCAGGTACGGTTATTGCCGGAATTACATTAGGCGCTGGGGGCGGGCTGTTTTATGCAGGTTTAAGTTTGTTAACTGGTTTGGGGTTGGTTCTGGCTGGCAATGCAGGCGTTGATTTTCCACAACTGTTCACTTTTCCACCGATCTCTGCCTGGATCATTCTTTTTATCAATCTGGTTTTTACCGTTGTGCCTCTGCAAGTTGCCTTTCAGAGTCTTTCAGATTCAGCGTTGCGTGCTCGTTTGAGCGAGGAAAGATTTCGTTTGATCGCATCGGTTATGTCTGACTATGCCTTCTCGATCCAGTATGGACCGGACGGAGCGATCATCGATCAATGGCTGAGCGGCGCATTTGAATCGATCACTGGGTACGCACCTGAAGAATATTTTGCTCGAGGTGGTTGGCGCTCCATTTTACATTCTGAGGATTTGGAACGGGATGCGCGCGATATGGCGCAGTTGCGCGCCAATCAAAAAGTGGTGACAGAGGTACGCATCATCCGAAAAGATCAGAGCGTTCTCTGGGTCCGCTCATACGGACATCCACTTTGGGATGAAAAGCATAACCGGTTGGCAGGTATTTACGGCGCTGTGCAGGATATTACGGATCGTAAACAGATCGAAATGAATTTGCGTCAACGTGCTGATGAGATGGCATTGCTCTATCAGATCACACTGGCACTGACCAGTGAAGAGGACGTGTATCATGCTTTGAGAGTTCTGGTAAAGGAACTCCAACGTGTGATGATCGTGGATGCTTTTCATGTCGGTCTATACAATGAGAAAACTGACCTGTTCGCTTACTCACTGTTTTTGAATCTCGGCGAAGATCTGCAAATCCCCCCGCGCAAATTACGCGAGCAACCCGGGCTGACCTGGGAAGTGATTTCCAGCAGGCAAATGTTGTATTTGCAGGATATTACAGATCCCGAAATACAGCGCAAACATAATATCTTGATCGTGGTGGATGCCGGTATCCGCTCATATATTGGCATCCCATTAATGCTGCACGAGCGTGTGATCGGTATCATGTCTGTGCAAGCCTGTCAGGTTGCGGCGTATACCGCTGATCAAATTCGTTTATTGGAAATGTTGGCGGGGCAGGTTGCCATCACCGTTGAAAAACTCAACCTGCTTGAACAACTGCGCCAGGAACTGAATGAACGGAAAGTCTTGATCGCGGAGCTGGAGCTCAAAAACGCAGAATCTGAAACCCTGCGCGAGAGTACGGCAATTGTGGCAGCTACGCTCGAACGGTCTGAAGCGGTTACGCTGATTCTGGAACAGCTTGCCCGTGTTGTACATTACGATAGCGCCTCGGTGCAATTATTAATAGGTGATATGCTCGAAATCGTAAGCACCCGCGGGCTTGATGCTAGTGATACAGATATCGGGATGCAATTCAAGTTGAATGAGAATGAGCCTGCCTACCCGGTTTTGCAGGGCAACGCTCCGTATATCCTTTATGATGATGTTCAGCTTTCCGTACCAACTTTTAATGATATTCCCCATAACAATATCCATGCCTGGCTGGCTATTCCGCTAAAAGTTAAAGGGCAGATTGTTGGCATCATCGCGTTGGATGGACATCAGGCGGGACAATTCTCTGAAAGGGACGCGAAGCTGGCGGTTACATATGCCAACCAGGTGGCGGTCGCCCTCGAGAACGCACGCCTGTTCAGTGAGCTACAGGAAAAATTCGCGGAACGCCAAAAATTGATCGCAGAACTCGAAAACAAAAATGCTGAATTGGAGCGCTTTACCTATACCGTATCGCACGATCTGCGTTCACCGCTCGTGACCATCAGAGGCTTTTTAGGCTATCTGGAACGCAGTGCCAACACAGGGAATATGGAAAGCTTTCATAAGGACATGGCGCGCATCAGCAGCGCCACTGACCATATGGATAACCTGCTCAAAGACGTGTTGGAACTATCGCGCATTGGGCGACTGGTCAATAAACCTGTGGATGTGCCGTTTGGAGAACTTGTAAAAGAAGCTGTGGAGATTGTCCACGGACGGCTGAATGCACGCGGTATAACACTTCAGACTCAGCCGAACCTGCCTCTCGTCCATGTAGATAAGCCGCGTCTGATAGAGGTTCTGCAAAACCTGATCGATAACGCCGCCAAGTATATCGGCGATCGTCAGACGAATCCCATGATCGAGATCGGCACCACGGGTACTGATGTGTCCGGTAAACAGACCTTTTTCGTGCGCGATAACGGCATGGGGATCGCTCCCGAATATCATGAGCGCATCTTTGGCTTGTTCGATAAACTGGATGCCGCCAGTGAAGGCACAGGCATTGGGCTGGCACTCGTGAAACGGATCGTAGAATTTCATGGCGGGCGGATCTGGGTGGAATCAGAGGTGGGAAAAGGCTCAATATTTTATTTCACCTTGCCGCGCGCAGGCGCTTGAGGAATATCTATGAAAAAACAGATCGCATCAATGTTTATTTCATTACATACATGGCAGATCATGCTGTTTTCCATTATTGGCGCAGTATTGATCACCGATGGAGTTACAGCGCTTATCAGTCTGTGGGTATGGCGTGAAATTCAAATCAACTTGATTGTGCTGGGGACGATCAATGCGGTGCTGGTCCCTCTGATTATTCTTCCAGTGGTCATCCGTAATTTAAAACAAGTAGTGAAATTGGAAGAGCAGAACCGCAGCCATATGGAAACGATTGCACAACTCGAAAATCAACGGCAAATTGAAGTGGCGATCCAAAGGCGCGTGGATGAGATGTCATTGCTATATCACCTGAGTGTGTCGCTGGTATCGGGCAAAAACTTATACGATACACTGCTTGCTCTTCAAGGTGAGATCACACAATTGCTTCAGGTAGATGCATTCTATGTTGCGATTTATGATGAAGAAACAGATATCGTTACATATCCGATCTTCTTTGATGAAGGTAGTCCGGCAACTGATACGCCGCGTCGTTTGCGTGAAAGACCCGGACTGACCGGCGCAGTGGTCTTTAGCGGCAAAGCCTTATATCTGCCCAATATGTTCGACCCTGATGTACAGAAAAATTATAGTCCGGTGGATGAAAATGGATTAGTCCTGCATACCTTTCTCGGCATACCTCTGATAACCAATGGACATATCATCGGTATGTTATCTGTGCAAAGTAAACAGATTGATGCCTATACAACCGATCAAATTCAATTAATGGAAAATGTCGCGATCCAGGCGGCGATCGCGATCGATAAAGCAAATCTGTTGGATCAACTTAAACAGGAATTGACTGATCGCAAGCACGCCGAGGATCAATTGCGTGAGCGTGAAGCGATTCTAGAATCAATTACCTTTGCGGCTGAACAGTTCCTGAAAACGCCGGATTGGCGTACCAATATTGACTTGGTGCTTGAGCGTTTAGGAAAGACGCTCAAGGTGACCCATGCCTATCTTTTTGAAGATCATTTAAATTCGGAAGGTGAAGCGGTCACTTCTATGCGTTATGAATGGACTGCGCCGGGCTATCCGAGCGATCTCGATAGTGCGTATTTTCAGGCTTCGAAGGTTGAGCAAAAAGGCTATGAAGATCAAGTGGCAGCCTTGCGGCGTGGAGAGGTACGTATTGGGAATTCATCCACATTCAATCCCATTGAAAAAGAAGCCATGGCAGAATTCGGGGTGAAAGCCATTTTGGAAGTGCCAGTCTTCGTCAATGATCTGGAATGGGGTGCGATCGGTTTCGATGATTTTGAACAGGAACGTGAATGGAGCAATGCCGAGGTGGATGCCTTGAAGATCGCTGCGGGGGTTCTCAGTGCGGCGATCCAGCGGCAGGACGCTGAATCAGCTGTGCATGAGTCTGAACGGATCTATCGTCAGGCAATTGAGGCAGCGGGGGCTGTCCCGTATTATCAGGATTATCAAGTCGATCACTATCAATTCATCGGGCAGGGGATTCAAAAGATTACAGGGTATTTGCCTGAAGAAATGACCTTGTCGTTATGGACCAGCATCACGCAGGAACAAGAACTGATCGGCGATCTGGCTGGTTTGAATGTGGAAGACGCCGCACGCCGTGTGCGCAACGGTGAGTTTAGTTTTTGGAGAAGTGATGTTCGGATTCTCACCAGGGATGGCCAGTCAAAGTGGATTGCCGATAGTGCGATCGAACTGTTTGATGATAACGGCACGTCTTATGCCTCGATCGGCATTATGCAGGATATTACCGAGCGCAAACAAACCGAAGCCAGTTTACGTCAGCGTGAAGCAATGCTGGCGGCGACCACCTATGCCGCGGAACAATTTCTGAAATCGTCAGATTGGCGTCTCAATATTGATCATGTATTGGAACGCCTGGGGAAAACTTTCCGTGCTTCACATGCCTATCTATTCGAACATTCTGTGGGCGCGGATGAGGCTGAATATTCAACGTTGAAATATGAATGGACCGCGTTTGGTCAGGTTAGTGATTTTGATAATCCTTATTATCAGGTTCCTCACCCGCTTAATTTCGAGGAAGGTGGTGCGGACCATGATTTGAGGCAGGGGCTGGTGCTTAGCGGAAATTTATCCACGTTCCTGCCTCTTGAAAGGGAAAGATTGCTTAGCCTGGGTGTAAAAGCCATGGTGGAAGTGCCATTGTTCGTAGATGGAAAGTGGTGGGGCACATTTGGTTTGGATGATTTTGAAATTGAGCGCGAATGGAATACCGCGGAGGTGGATGCGCTTAAGATCGCAGTGGGCATTCTTAGTGGCGCGATCCAGCGTCAGAACGCTGAAGCCGCTGTCCGTGAGTCGGAACGGATCTATCGTCAGGCAATTCAGGCGGCGGGTGCGGTTCCGTATTATCGTAACTATGGAAATGATAATTATGAGTTTGTGGGGAGTGAGATTGAGAAGATGATCGGCTACAAACCGGAAGAGATCACAACGAAATTGTGGCTGGATATTATGAAGGAGAACATTCCCTTGGGTGAAGGGCTAGGCATGACGATCGATGATGCTGTCAATTATGCGCGCACCGGCAGGTTTAAAATATGGCGTTCAGATATGCGCGTGGTCGCCAAAAACGGGGAAGAGAAATGGATCACAGATAGCGCGGTGGAATTGTTTGATGATTCTGAGCTTTCGTATGCCTCGGTTGGAATTATGCAGGATGTGACAGATCGAAAAACGATCGAGGCTAAATTACGCAAGCGTGAATCCATTCTGGAGGCGATCACTTTTTCAGCGGAACAGTTTTTGAAAGCCACAGACTGGCGTGACCGGATTGATGTTGTACTGGAAAGATTGGGCAAGGAGTTTGGGGCTTCACATGCCTATTTGTTTGAAAAACATAAGGGCGCAAATGGAGATGTGCTGAGTTCCATGACGCATGAATGGACGGCGCCCGAATGTGTTTCTGATTTGAGTGCCCTTGAGTTTCAAGATCTGCCATCTCAATCGATGGGCTTTGAACGTTTGTATATCATTTTGGATCGTGGCGAGCCTTTGGTGGGCAGTACTTCGTTTTTCAATGAAGCAGAATGGGAGTATATGCAGTCCATTAATATCAAGGCTTTGTTGGAAATACGAGTGGTAGTAGACGGTGAGCATTGGGGCACCATTGGTGTGGACGATATTATGCGTGAACGCGAGTGGACGCCGATGGAAGTAGATGTACTCAGGGTCGCCTCGAATGTGCTGGGTGCTGCCATTAAACGTCAGATGGTTGAAGCCGCTTTACAAAAAGAATTGGATGAACGCAAACGCGCGGAACAGGCAATGAGATTCTCAGAGGAGAAATTCTCGAAAGCCTTCTACACCACGCCGGTGTTGATGACGATCGAAGATGATGATGGGCGGTTTATCGAGGTCAACAACGCCTTCCTTGAAGCCATGGGATATGATCGTGAAGAAGTTATCGGGCACCGTTCATCCGGCTTTAATTTGATCCCTGCAAAAGAGGATCAAATTAAAGCCAGTCAACTCCAGGCTGAAAATGGAACTTTCAAAAGCCTGGAACTGGGTGTTCGCAGAAAATCCGGTGAGATGGGTACGGTTCTTATGTCCATCGAATATATCCGGGTGAATGATATGGGTTATGTCTTAACTTCGGCGCTTGATATTACCGAACGTAAGCAGGCTGAGGCTGAGCGCGAAAGACTCATTGCCGACTTGGAGGCGAAAAATACCGAATTGGAGCGTTTCACTTATACTGTTTCGCATGATCTCAAATCTCCCCTGGTAACCATCAATGGCTTTCTGGGTTATCTTGAACAGGATGCCGCCTCAGGCAACATGGAGCGCCTTAAAAAAGATACTCATCGGATCCAGGAAGCGGTCAATAAAATGCAGCGACTGCTCAATGAACTGCTCGAACTTTCGCGTATCGGCCGCATGATGAACGCGCCGCAGATCAATTCATTCGATGTGTTGGTGCGTGAAGCACTGGAGATTGTGCAGGGACGACTGAACGAGCGTAACGTCACAGTTCAGATTCGACCCAGTCTCCCATCTGTTTTTGGCGATAAGCCGCGCCTCGTGGAGGTGATGCAAAACCTGCTCGATAATGCGGCGAAGTATATGGGCGATCAACCTGAACCACGTGTTGAGATCGGTCAACGCGGGGTGGAACACGGCAAACCGATCTTCTATGTCAAAGACAACGGCATGGGCGTGGCGCCCGAATATCATGAACGCATCTTTGGTCTCTTTAACAAATTGGATGCAAAATCCGAAGGCACGGGTGTGGGGCTCGCGCTCGTAAAACGAATCATTGAAGTGCACGAAGGCCGGATCTGGATCGAAAGTGAATTGGGACAGGGTTCCACCTTCCTCTTTACATTGTCGCCATCCTCAAGCGCTTCTCTCCAAGCTGAAACCTGATTCCGTTATATAATATCTCATCTCACCTGAGGAGGACGTATGAAAAGAGCAGTAAGCATCAGCATTGGATCGTCCAAGCGTAACAAAGCTGTGGAAATAACCTTGCTTGGTGAAAAAGTCAGTATTGAACGCATCGGCACAGATGGCGATATGGAAGCCGCAGCCTTGAAATTTAAGGAACTCGACGGTACAGTGGATGCCTTTGGTGTGGGTGGCGGTGATTTGAGCATGATAATAGATGGGAAAAAGTATGAATTCTATTCTGTAAAGCCGATGGTGCGCTTCATTAAGAAAACCCCGGTTGTTGATGGTTCTGGTCTGAGAAATACGCTTGAAACGAAAGCCGCGCCGTTCGTCATGGAAAAACTTGGCGATTATGTCAATAAGATGGGTAAAACAGCCATGGTCATGACTGGCTCTGACCGCTGGGGATTGACGCGCTCCTTTTTAGATGCGGGGTTTAAGTGTACTTTTGGTGATTTTCTATTTTCATTAGAGATGCCCATTCCATTACACACCGCAAAACAGATCAAATTCGTAGCTGCATTGTTGATGCCCATTGCCCTGCGCCTGCCCTTTCATTGGATTTACCCAACCGGCGAAAAGCAGGAAGAGCGCAAGCCCAAATACCCTCAATATTTCAAAGCAGTCACTGTGGTTGCCGGTGACTGCCATTACATTAAGCGTTACATGCCCGATGATATGCAAGGTAAGATCGTCGTTACCAATACCACAACCCCCGAAGATGTGGCATTATTCAAAAAATGTGGTGTTAAATATCTCATCACGACCACACCCGTATTGGAAGGTCGCTCGTTCGGTACGAATATGATGGAAGCCGCGCTCGTTGCCATCTCTGGTAAGAATCGCCCGTTGACCTGGGATGAGTACAATGAAATGCTCGCCAAACTTGGTTTTGAACCGCAATTGCAGGAACTAAATTAACCTGTCATTGCGAGGAGGGTTCGTCCCCGGCACTTGCGCCCGGGGCAAGTGTGCGACGAAGCAATCCTCTTATCAAGTTGGAGATTGCTTCGAGCAAAGAGCAAGAGCGCCCTCGCAATGACATACAAGGAGACTCTATGGATGCAATCGTAACCGCAGGCGGAATCCCACAACCGGAAGACCCGCTCTACACCTATTCGCACGGTGACTCAAAAGCACTGATCGATGTTGCTGGCAAGCCCATGATCCAGTGGGTGTTGGATGCGCTAGGTGAGGCCCAACATGTGGATAATGTCATCGTCATTGGCTTATCGCCGAAGAGCAATCTCACCTGCAAAAAGCCGTTACACTTCCTGTCCAATCAGGGACGCATGCTCTCCAATATTGTGGCAGGCGTGAAAAAATCGCTTGAGTTGGATAAGAAGAATAAATACGTGCTGGTCGTTTCCTCTGATATCCCAACGGTCAAATCAGAGATGGTGGATTGGCTGGTGGAAAAATCGCAGGAAACCAAAGATGACCTGTACTATGGGATCTGTCCACGTGAAGTGATGGAAGCGCGCTTCGAAGGTTCCAAGCGTACCTATACCAAGCTCAAAGATCTGGAATTATGCGGCGCAGATATGCATGTATCCCATGTGACCATGGCGACCGAGCATCTGGACATGTGGGAGTCGTTGATCGGCAATCGCAAGAATCCGCTGAAGCAAGCCAGCATCATTGGTTTGGGTATTTTCTTTCAGGTCCTTACCAGGAGCATCACGCTTGACGATCTGGTTGCCAAAGTATCGAATCGCATAGGCATTAAGGGACGCGCCATTAAATTCCCCTACGCCGAACCCTGCATGGATGTGGACAAACCGCATCAACTCGAAATGCTGCGTCAAGACCTGGTGAAGCAACAGCGCAAGTCTGTTGCGGCAGCCAAACGTCAGGCGAATCCAAAAGACAAAACGCAGAGCGACGAATCAAAAGCCGAAAAGCCAGCTTCCAAAAGCTCCAGTGGTGCAAAGAAAGTTGCGGCACTCACCGCTGCCAGAACATTGATCAAACCGAAAGCGAAACCCAAAACAAAATGAACTTCCGTTCCATCCTTGAATTGGATGCACGTCTTTCTGAGCAAATGCGCGTGGCTGAAAAGCCAGGCGCATTGCGCACTATTGCGGCATTTCTTGCCCATTCCGGTGACTCTTGGTTTTGGGGAGCGGCGTTATTGCTTGGGTGGCTATTCAGTGACCCGCTCTGGCGTAAATTGGAAATTGTTGAACTGGTTGGCATCAGCGTGCTGGCAGTTTTGGTCATGATCATCAAATTCAGTGTGCGTAGGAAGCGCCCAGAGGGTGAGTGGGGCGGCATCTATCGCAACACGGATCCGCATTCATTTCCATCCGGTCATGCCGCGCGATCCTTTTTGATCGCAGCGATCGCTTCAGGGTTGGCGCCTGCGTGGCTGGCGATCCTCTTATGGATCTGGGCGCCTCTGGTGGCACTGGCACGTGTGGCTATGGGTGTGCATTATGTTTCCGATGTAGTGGCTGGCGCGCTGGTTGGTGTTGTGTTCGCGTTGTTCTTTCTACAAGTGCATGAGCCGTTCTTTGCGTGGGTGATAAACCTGATCGGTTTTCCGATGTGGTAAAAAAACTTTTATAGCTCAGCATATAAAATCAAAATCCCCGTGACCTAATCACGGGGATTTTATATTGTGCAATATATTTTAGCTTGCCTTCTTCACAGTTTCCAAATGCTCTTCAATATGAGCAAGGTCACGTTCCACCCAGGTCTGTAATGTAAAGCCATTACCCAGTTTGGCGTGCCGCGAAACACGCGACCAGGCTTCAGGAGGCAGGGCACGCAATGTGTCGGCGAGCGTCTCAACGTTTTGTACAAAACCAGTCAACATGGTTTGCAGGGGTTCTTCATCAGAATAATGGTCGCGAGTATATTCATCTCCATCGAAGTTTTCAAATTCAGGATTATCTTCAACAGCAGTTCTTTGCGCACGCACGCCATATACCAATTTATCCACATCGCGGGTGTGCGCGGCAACCTGATGTACATTCCAGTCGCCTTCATCCAATGGCGCATACGGATCTTTCACAGCCAGACAGGCTGCCTGAAATTCCCTGGCTGTAGCAACCAACTTATTAATTAACAACACACGATATTCGTTTAATTCTTTCATCTTGCCTCCATTTATTCGAACAAAGCAAAAACGCTGGCGATGATTGTATCCCTCGTGTTCTCAACCGCATAGACATGGATGCCATACGGACTTAACTCACGCGCCGCCTGACGTGTGAAACCTGTCAGCCCATTCATGCTGGCGACGAAAGCCGCTTCCTGCTTTTCATCACCAATTGATTCGGTTACAAGATTGATGATTACCCCGCCGCCCTTTTCGCGCATCACACGCCCTACGGATTGGGTCATTAAGAACACACCCGTGAGGTTGACATCGAGCACCCGATGCCAGTCCCATTCATCCATGCTGAGCAGAGGGACGTTGGGCTCCACGGCTGCGTGATTGATCAAAATATCAATGCGCCCGAAATCATCTTCCACCTGGTTGATGAAATTTTGTACACCAACTTTTTTGGCGACATCTTCCACATAAGCTTTGGCGTGCCCGCCCTGCCCGTTGATCTCATCCACGACCTGTTCAACATTGATGGGAGAAATGTCGTTCGCTGCGACACTGGCGCCGCGTTCAGCAAATGCTTTGGCGAGCAGGCGTCCGCTCCCTTTGCCTGCGCCGGTGATCAAGACGACTTTATCTTTGAGGTTATTCATATGGTCTCGATACGCTCCGCTACTCGACCACCAATTGACATAGTGGTATTTCATCGCGATTTTCATAGCCATTCAAAGGCAGACCTAAATAGAGTGATGGATCGTATGTGTTTTTGATCTCAAGTTCGTTTTTGAATTGCCCGGTGCCATCATCTTCGACGATGGAGAAGTGCAGGTGCACACCTACGGGGTTGTTTGGGTCAGCAGAGTAATTTCCCTGTTTGCCAAGAAATATTCCAGCTTCAATATATTTTTCAGATGTGCCGGCCGGGAATTCTTCAGAGATGAAGGAGTTGCCATATTGATCTGCCATGTGGGTGTAGTAGAGCCAGATTTGTTGACCAGGGTTGAGCGGGTCACTGGGAACACGCACGATGACAGATGATTTCCAATCGGGGAGGCGGGTTAAATATCCCGGGTAGGTAGAGATGACTTTGGTGATGTTAACGTCTGTCCCTGCGAAGATATCGATGCCCTGGTGGGTATGGCGTATGCCAAATGAGTCGCCCCATAGGAAGCCGACAAAGCCATCAGTCGGGAAAAGAAACGGTGCCGATCCGCATTGGGATCCAGCGAGCAGTTTCCAGTCTGGATGAGAAGCGGGGTTCTTCATCCATTGATAAAACTTGTCCCCGCGTCCGGCGTTGGTTCTGTACATGTAGTATCCCGTTGCGGCGGCTGTCACTGCAGCAACGATGAGTATGGAGATGGCTAGAAAGCGCTTTGACATAGGGCGGAATTATACCGCCTACCAAAAGGTTACATCTTACTTGCTATTTTTGACGGCTGAACTATAATTAAACTATCGAAAAGGCAAACCCGTCGCGAGGCGGGGACGCAAAGTCATGGATCTTCCAACCTGATGCGTAGAGGTTGGAAGACCGCCAGACCGCCGAGAATTTATCGGCGGTTTTTTCGTTTATAAGGAGGCTCTGGCATAAAGTACCAAGGTAACACTGAAGTTTTCCCCCAACAGTAATTAAGCACCATATTCTTGAAGAGGAGACAAGATCATGTACCGAAAGATTTTTAGTATGCTTTCACTTGTGCTGGTTCTGGCAGTAGCGTTTTCGGCGGTTGCGCCGGTCGCTGCCCAGCCGAGCCTAAAGTCAGATAAGGGTGGTAGTGTTAAGGAGAGTTCGAATGGGGTTTATCTGGTTGAAATGTCCAATATGCCAGTAGTGGCGTATAAGGGTGGTATCAATGGCTTGAAAGCCACTGCTCCGAAAAAAGGTCAAAAAATTGACGTGCTCAGTAACGATGTGGTTAATTATGTTGCCTATCTTGATGGCAAACATAATGAGGCGTTGAACAAAGTCGGTGGCGGGCAGAAACTCTATGATTACCATTATAGCTATAATGGCTTTGCGGCAAAACTGACCCTTGAGCAGGCCAACAAACTTGCTGCCATGGATGGTGTGCTTGCCGTAAATCCTGATGAGTTACGGTCACTGGATACTTCTTCCACACCTGGTTTCCTTGGCTTGAACATTCCCACCACTGGTTTGTGGGATCAAGTTGGTGGCGTCGGTAACGCTGGTGAGAATCTTGTTATCGGTGATGTTGATGGCGGCATCTGGCCCGAGAGTTTGAGCTTCTCTGACCGCACCGGCGAAAACGGCAATGCGTCAAAAGAAGGCAAGCTTTCCTATCAACAACTTCCAGGTTGGAATGCCAAGTGCGCACCTGGTGAAGAATGGACTGCTTCCAACTGTAACCAAAAAATCATTGGCGCACAGTATTACAACGCTGGTTGGGGTGGCAACGCTGGTATCGATGCCCAACTGCCTTGGGAATACAACTCTGCTCGCGATTTCGGTGGTCATGGCACCCACACTGCATCCACTGCGGCTGGCAATAATAATGTTCCCACCACTGGAGCTGCCTCGGTGTTTGGTGCGGTGAGTGGTATTGCGCCACGTGCTCGTATCTCAGTTTATAAAGTTTGTTGGCAAACCCCAACGGGTGGTTCCTGCTTCAGCTCCGATAGTGTTGCCGCCATTGATCAAGCGGTTGCTGATGGCGTGGATGTAATCAACTTCTCGATTAGTGGTTCAACCACCAACTTCCGTGACTCAGTTGAGATCGCTTTCCTGTTCGCTGCGGATGCCGGTGTATTCGTTGCTGCTTCTGCTGGCAACAGTGGTCCCGCCACTTCAACAGTGGCTCACCCTGGTCCATGGCTCACGACGGTTGCGGCTGGTGTCCATAGTCGTGATGGGGTCGCCTCCTTAACTTTAGGGAATGGTGCCGTATATACTGGATCTTCTTCCACGCTCTCTGCTGTTGGTCCTGTTGACTTGATCGACTCAACCGCGGCTGGTTTGGCGGGTGCAAATGCCACGCAACTTGCCTTGTGCTATGGCGCGACAGATGGCGCAGTTGTGCTGGATCCTGCTAAAGTTGCTGGAAAGATTGTAGTCTGCGATCGTGGTGTGACGGCTCGTGTAAACAAGAGCCTGGCTGTGCAGCAGGCGGGTGGCGTTGGCATGATTTTGGCGAATACCAGTCCAAACTCAATCAACTACGATATGCATTATGTGCCAACTGTCCACATCCAAAATACGGATCGGGCAGCTGTGAAAGCATATGCGGCAACAGCAGGAGCGACAGCTTCCATCAGTGTAGCTACCATTGTGAATAATGCACCGGCGCCTTTTACTGCTGCATTCTCATCCCGAGGTCCATTGCGAGCTGGAAATGGTGATCTGCTCAAGCCTGACTTAATGGCACCTGGGCAGGATGTTCTTGCCGCAGTTGCGCCTCCAGGAAACGCTGGCCGTGAGTTTGATCTCTACAGCGGCACTTCCATGTCCAGCCCGCACGTCGCTGGTTTGGGTCTTCTGATGAAAGATCTGCATCCTGACTGGTCACCGATGATGATCAAGTCTGCTTTGATGACCACAGCTTATGATGTTTTGGATGGTGGAACACCGCCTGCCGCCGAAACCAACCCTGTCTTAATTTTCCGCCAGGGCGCAGGGCATGTTCGCCCAAATTCAGCGGGTGACCCGGGTTTGGTCTTCGACTCAGGCTTTACCGACTGGTTGAACTTCATTTGCGGCACCCAACCGGGTTCGTTCTGTTCAGCATTCACGCCAATTGACCCGAGCGATTTGAACGTCGCCTCGATCGCAATTGGCGATTTGGCGGGCTCTCAGACTGTCACCCGCACGGTGAAGAATGTCGGTAATTCCACCGCGACCTATAACTTCTCATATACCGGCTTGCTTGGCTTTACCGTCTCTGCTGCGCCAGCAAACTTCACGCTGGCTAAGGGCGCTTCACAGACAATCACATTTACCTTCACCCGCACCACTGCTACGCTGAACACCTACACGGGCGGTCAGTTTAGATGGACGGATGGAACGCATACTGTGCGCATTCCTGTGGTGATTCGCCCGGTAGCCCTTGCGGCCCCGACGCAGGTTTCTGGAACTTACAACGTGACCTTTGGTTACAATGGTCCGTTCACTGCTACAGCTCGTGGTCTGGTGCCTGCAGTAACGACTACTGGCAATGTTGCTGATGATCCAACCGATGGCACTTGCGCCCTAACCTCCCCGAACGCCCAGCTAATCCCAGTTGTTGTCCCCGCTGATACAACCTATGCACGCTTCTCCCTGTTCGATGCGGATGTTAATGCCGGATCTGACATTGACATGTGCGTGTTCAATAGTGCCAATGCTTTGGTTGGTTCGAGCGGCTCTGGCACCTCGGCTGAAGAGGTTAACCTATTAGCTCCAGCAGCTGGAAATTACACTGTCGTGGTACAGGGTTGGGGTGTCGTTGGTTCAAGCCCGTTCAAGCTCCATACCTGGTTGCTTGGCACGACTGACGCCCTCAACATGACAGTGACTGCTCCTGCATCTGCCACTATCGGCGGAACAGGCACTATCACTCTTGCCTTCAGTGGTCTGGCTTCTGGTACTAAATACCTCGGCTCGGTTGCTTATGGTGGCGCGGCTGGCTTGCCCAACCCGACCATTGTTCGTGTGGATATGCCATAACAAAGTTCGTGGTATTTCGATAAGTTAGAAAAACAGGCTGGCGGACTAAGTCCGCCAGCCTGTTCGTTTATATAACTTGAGTTTTTAGGTGTTGCCAGGCACACCTTCAAAAGGTGGAAGCGGACTTTCGCAATAAAAAATATCAGAACTTTTTCCTGCATGATATTCATAATCTTGACCGTTAGTGCTTAGCACAATCATATACCCGGGCGTTAGTACATCGGCATAACCCATTCCCGGCTGCGGACATCCCAGGCTGGAATTGGACCAGGTAACTTCTTTCGCATCCACGACATTGATCTGAGTCGTGGAAATTGACAATCGTCGAGCCAGATCATCTTTTGCTTTATCGATCATACTTTGCAGATTAGGAGCAGTAAATGCTGTGGAAATTGGTGCCATGGTTGGAGTATCTCCTTGCGTTGGTTCGGGTTTTGGAATGAGACGAGGAGTACAAGATGTTAATGCCAGGATTATGAAGATAATGAATCGAGTTTGCATATTCTCTCGCTTTTATAAAATGCCATGAATGGTGGCTGCGTGATTGAATTACTCTTTGTAACTTTTCATTTTTTCTATCGTCGTGTTCCAAGAGACACACTATAATACTTGTGTATCGAAAAGGCAAACCCATCGTGAGGTGGGGGCGCAAAGTCATGGATCTGCCAACCAGCAGACCGCCAGGCCGCCGAAGTTTTTTATTCGGCGGTTTGTTTTTTAAAGGAGGTGGCTCACCAAATATTGTCGGTTGTATCTATCCTGCTACTCATAAAATACAAAGGAGAATTTTCAATGCGTAACAAAATGCTTCTGACTGTTTTTTCTGTGCTCGTGATCCTTGCAGTTGCGGTCTTCCCCGTGGGTGCTGTGACTGACGGTGAGCCTGACGGCGAAGGTCATCCTCATGTAGTACTTCTGTTGATGGAAGTTGATGGCGCCCCTGCATTTCGATGCAGTGCAACACTGATATCTCCAACATTTGTCTTAACGGCTGGACATTGTGCTGGGGCTCCCGGTGAATTTAGCGGCATGCGAGTCTTCACTGAATCAGATGTGCAAAATGGTGATAACAATTATCCATTTGCTGGCCCAAATAGTGTGGAAGCGATCCGTTGGGCTGCTCATCCACTATATCCAACCGCTCCATTTTTTGTCCACGATGTTGGCATGGTGGAGCTCGCGGAACCCATCTATTTGGATGAGTATGGGCAACTTCCCGCAGTAGATTCACTTGACCAACTAAAGACCAAACGCGGGACTCAAAACCAATCATTTACTTCAGTAGGATATGGACTTCAACAAATCAACCCGGTGTTTGTTGTATCACAAAGAGTTCGTATGGTAGCAACCCCGCACCTGATCCAGATCAACGTACCTGGTTTCACGGGTGATTTCTCCCTGTTGCTATCAAACAACGACTCAACTGGTGGTACCTGCTTCGGTGACTCCGGCGGGCCCAATTTCCTCGGCGATAGTAATATTGTTGCCGGTGTTACCTCCTTCGGTATCAATGGCAATTGTGCCGGCACCGGCGGCGTCTTCCGCATGGATCGACAAAATGTTCAGGATTTTGTGAACGATTTCATGAATCCGTAAGTAAACTTCCGCAAAGAAGAACGTACTATGCAGAGAGCTGCCAACTGGCAGCTCTCTCTTTTATGAGAAAAACCTGCGCATTTACTTCTAATAGAATATCTATCCATTGTTATCTCTTTTCTTACATTGCCAAAATAAACTATGTCCAATATCGTTAATTTAGGAGATGAAAAAACAATGACTTTCTATTTACACCCACATCCGTATCGCCGCACTATCCACCGCTGGTCTGGCAATGATCAACAGGCGCTTGGCGTGAATATCCGTGAAGAGGATGATGCCTATTTGCTTTTCTCACTGGTGCCGGGACTCAAAGCCGAAGACTTGAACATTCAAATTTTGGATGATGTTGTCCGCATTGAAGGCGAGTATAAGGCGGATGAGGACGAGTACCTCCTGCGCGAATTGCCGAGCGGCTCGTTCACACGGACCTTGCGCCTGCCCGCTGCCATCGAAACTGAATCGGTCGAAGCGAAGATCGTTGATGGCATCTTAACGCTGAAACTGCCCAAGGCCGAATCCGCCCGCCCGAAGCGCATCCAGGTTACAGCTAATTAAGAAGCGAAAATCCACACAGAAAATCCCGTGTCTCTAGCGCGGGATTTTTTGTTCCTGGCAACGGTTATATAATGCCCACGGTCACAAATTGTGCTTTCCCACATAAGAGAGAGCGCAATTTGTGACCGCACTGGGTATAATTCGTCCAATCTTACCGCTTATCATGTTGTTTGCTAAACCTTATGGCATAAATTGCATGTCGAACTTTCCTAGAGTTTAGATATTTAAGCGGCACCCTGTAATTTTGGAGCAACTTTGTGCGATCAAGACTTGTATTCTTTTGCGTTGTGATTGCGATGATTCTGAGTGCGTGCGGCGGCAGCGAACAGCCATCGTTAACTTCCACACCCCTCCCAGCTGATACCCCAATTCCGTTACCCACGCTGACAGCCACGTCGGTTGTCCCGCTGGCGATTCTGGTTCTGCCCGCCACGCTCGATGCAGAGACATCGAACCTGTATCAGAAGACTGTATATGATCTAGCGCAAGCTGCTGGTATGCGCTTTCAAGTGCGCAACGCATTAACGCCTGCTGATCTTGAACCTGGTTTGCAAATAGTGATAGCGTTGCCGCCAGATCCTGGAATTGTCGCGCTGGCTGCCGCTGCGCCGAACGTGCAATTTCTAGCGATCAACATGTCGGGAATCACTGCGGGTGCCAATGTGAGCGTGTTGGGCGGGAATTCGCAATCAGATATTGCGGCTTTTCTGGCGGGCTATACGGCTGCGCTCATCACGGATGATTATCGTATTGGCATGATGATGCCCAGAGATAACGCGGATGCGATCAGTGCATTCAATGCATATGCCAGCGGTATGACTTTTTATTGCGGCACCTGTCGTCCGTTCTACTATCTGAACTGGACGTTTCCTCAATATATCGATATCCCGGCAGATGAAGATAAAAATAATTACGATGCGTACTCTGATATTCTCATGTCACAATATAAAGTTCGCACGATCTATCTTCACCCTGATATTGCCACAGCGGATCTTATGAATTATATCGGTACGACCGGTGTGTTAATGATCGGAACGGTCACACCCGAACAGCGTCCCGCGGGTTGGGTAATGACCATTCAACCAGATGTGATCAAGGCGATCCAGGCTGCGTGGCCCCAACTGGTCAGCGGTCAGGGTGGACTTGCGGTTCAATCGCCTTTGGGCTTGAGTGATATTGACCCGCTCCTGCTCTCCCCTGGAAAGCAACGCCTGGTTGAGCAAATGTTACAGGATCTGCAAGCTGGTTTTGTAGCCCCATAGAAAACAACACTCCCGTGCGACCAACGCACGGGAGTGTTGTTTTGAGCAGGAGGAAAAGAGTGAAACTTATATAGCCACTTGATTTGGTACTCTTGAACTTTTTTCTCCGTGCCCCAGCCAAGCCATGGCTTTGACGATCAATACAGCCGGGTTCACAGGTTTGATCAAACATTCATCTGCACCAGCCTGATTGGCTTCCACGATATCGTCCACGGTGTTCGCGGAAACAGTCATCAGGATGGGACCGCGACTCGCGGCGCGCAATCCCTTGAGCAGGGCGGTGCGTTCGTTCTTGGAAAGTTTTACATCCACCAACATCAGAGATGGACCAACCAGCCGCGCACTTTGAATGGCATCGGCAACGTTGGTTTCAGTGAGTACGATGCAATTTCTTTGATTGAAGAGGGTATCCCACATCGCCACATTATCTGGATAGTCGGAGATGATCAACACGGTGTGGAGGGGGATAGTATCGGAGTTGGATTTCCAGGCAACCATAAGGATGTCCTTTCAGTTCTTGTTAACTTGACGTGATTCGCGCCGACATGTTACACTCGAGCACGTAATAAAAATCTATCAGAAAGGAGGCGCACTACTCATGGCATTGAAGAACGGAACGACCTATGTAGAATCTTTCAGCGGGCAAGTGGCTGTTGATTCTCGGAGTGCGCCTGCTATTCGTTGATTTACACCTAGTGTAGTTTTAACAGCCACGGCGCACTCGCCCGTGGCTGTTTTATTTTCTGGATCTTTTACAGTCATGGGCAAACGCCTGTGGCTGTTTTTATTTATTCACGCCTGCTCTTTAGGGAACCAAGCCCTCAAGAGCAAAAAACCTAATGAGGAGAAAGCCATGTTTGATATTGCCACCCAATTATTTGATGGTCAGGATATTCGTTTTGGTCCGATCGATTATGAAAAAGACCCGGAGATTGAATCCAAGTGGACGCATAACGCCGAGTTCATGCGACTATATGAATTTGAGCCTGCCCGTCCCATGTCAGCGGCGATCGTGAAGAAGCAATATGAAAAGCTGGAAAAGAAAATTGAAGAGGATAAAAACCTCTATCACTTCATGCTTCGCGCCAGAGACGATGACCGGCTGATCGGTAAAGCCGTGGTTTCGCGTATCGAGTGGGCCAGTGGAAATTGTCAGCTTCGACTTGGCATTGGTTCAGCAGATGATCGGCGCAAGGGCTATGGTACGCAGGCTTTGAAGATGTTGCTGCGCTTTGCATTTGCGGAGTTGAATTTATTCCGGGTCACTGCGAATATGGCTGAATATAACGAAGGTGCAATTGCCCTGATGAAGAAATTTGGTTTCACTGAAGAGGTGCGCCGGCGCCAATCATTGGAGCGCGATGGCCGCAGATGGGATCTGCTCGTTTTCGGGTTGTTAAAGGATGAATGGTTGAATCAGGCTCAGGCTTAGTTTGAAGCTTCCTGAATTCCCAAGGAGAAGATGATGAAAGACTTATTTCGCGGAGAACTTGTCCGCTTGACCTCTGAAGAGCCGGAGTTGCGCGCAAAGCATGAAGCGCGTTGGCAGCGCGATACGGAATTCCATCGCCTGGCAGATGGCGATCCAGCCGAATTAAATTCGGAGAAGAAGATCAAAGCATGGACTGAAAAAAATATCGAGAGTGGTTTTAACCCTGAACGATATCCCTTTTCCATCCGTACGTTGGTGGATGATAAGCTGATCGGCTTTCTAGGTTTATGGCTGAACCTGATCCATGGTGAAGCGTGGGTGGGCATTGGTATTGGCGAACGTGACTATTGGGGCAAAGGCTATGGTACCGATGCGATGAAGTTGGGCGTGCAATTTGCCTTCATGGAGTTGGGTATGCAACGTGTGTCGCTGGGCTTGCACGAATATAATGCGCGCGCGCTGAAGTCCTATGAAAAGGCTGGCTTCAAATTGGAAGGGCGCACCCGCCAGGATATGCTGCGTGAAGGTAAGCGCACCGACACACTCTGGATGGGTGTGTTACGGGATGAATGGCTACAGCTGCAGCGTGGAGCGAAGCCGTGAACGACATTTATACAGGCAGGCTCGTGCGCTTCTCCGCATACGACCCTGAGGAGATGGGCAAGGCGTTTTCGAAATGGGCCCGCGACTCAGAATATAGACGCATGTCTGATGCGAGAGCGGCAAGTTTGCCATCCACAAAACAGACGATCAAATTCTTCGAGAAGGATCTTGAAGAACTTTCGCCTGCGGTTCACTTCTTTGGTGTTCGCACGCTCGCTGACGATAAATTGATCGGTGAACTGGTTTTGGATGTTTTTGATTGGGCTGGGCGTGATGCCTTTGTGGGCCTGAGTATCGGCGAACGTGAGAATTGGGGCAGGGGCTACGGCACAGAGATGATGGACCTCATGTTGCGCTTTGCCTTTACCGAAGTCAATTTGCGACGTGTGACGCTGACCGTGTTTGAATATAACCCCCGTGCCATTCGTTCTTATGAGAAGGTTGGTTTTCGCCATGAGGGACGCCTGCGTCAGTTTTTGAACAAGGAAGGTCGCCGTTGGGACATGTTGTTCATGGGCATCCTGCGCGAGGAATGGTTGGAACAAACTATGGAGCGTGAGTCATGAAAATGAGATTGTATGAAGGTCTGCAAGACCTGTCTGCCATGTTCGATCTGCTCACAGAGGGCAGCCGTGCAAATAACGGAACGCATTATGTTCATCGTGGTGATTTGCAATGGTGGCTGTTTTATAACGACGATATCGCCCAGACATGGAAATCCAAAATTTATTTGTGGGAGGCGGATGGTCGTCTGTTAGGCTGGACGTTACTTTCACCTGATGAACACGCTTTTGATGTTTTTACGATCCCAGAGTTACGAGACGATCCGCGTGAACAAGAGATGCTGGCCTGGGCCAGTAAGCAAATGCCCGAGCTGGATTATGTCGAAATGAACTGGGTTGCGGATGATGATAACGTGCGGATTCAGTGGCTCGAAAAGAACAGCTTCGAAGTTGTGGATGACCATCACATGGTCTACTTCAAGCGCTCCTTAGCGGACCCGTTGACTGCTCCGCAACTACCAGATGGATTCAGTCTCCGAGCTTCACGTGGCGATGAGGCAGATGCACGCTTGCGGGCGGTGGCCTCACACGCGGCGTTCGGGTCGAAAATGAATTTCGAAGCATATTGGCCCCGCACCTGGCGTTTGATGCAGTCTCCGATCTATGTGAAGGAGCATGAGATCTTCGTCGTTGCGCCCAACGGTGACGTTGCTGCTTACTGCATCATCTGGACAGACGAGTTGACCGGGATTGGCCATTTCGAGCCTGTGGGCACGCACCCCGATTATCAGCGTAGAGGACTCGGCAAGTGCTTGCTCTTCGAAGGCTTGCGCAGGCTCCAGTCTGAAGGCATGACCGAGGCGGACGTCTGCACGAATCATGATAATGTCGCTGCGATCCCGCTGTATAAATCAGTTGGATTTCATATCGATGAAAGATTGTTGATATATAAGAAAAAGAGGACAACATGAACGTAATCCTTGATAAACAACAAATTCTTCCGCTCCCCGCAGGCTATATAGCGCGGAATGGAAAACTGGAAGACTATACAATTGTTTTTGACCTGTTGAATATTCACTCGCAACATATGAACGGCTGTAATGACCTGAACGACCCCGAATTAATCCGCGTGGATTGGCTGAATGCTGGGTTCAATCCAGAGACCGATGTTTACCTGGTGTTTGCGTCTGATGGTCAACCAGCCGCCTTTGTGGAATGTTGGATGACTCAGGAGCCACCGGTCCATCCCTGGATTTCTGGTTGTGTGCATCCCGCGCATTGGGGCAAAGGGATTGGCAGTCATATTGTGACATGGGCTGAAGATCATGCGCGATTGGCACTTGATAAATGTGCGCCTGAGTTACGGGTCGCGCCACGTTCTGGCGCTGAAGCCCACAACAAAAATGGACTAGCGCTCTTTAAAGGTTTAGGCTGGAAGCACATCCGTTCCTTTTACCGCATGGTCACAGATTTGGATGCGGTTCCCGAAATTCCAGTGTTGCCCGCAGGCATCACGATCCGCGCTTATGACCCTGAAACAGAATTGGAAGCGGTCTATCAAACCTTTGTTAATTCTTTCAAAGACCACTTTGGGTTTATTGTCCCGCCATATGAAAAGGGACTCGCAGATTTCAAGCACAACCTCATTGAAGACCCTGCCTATGATCCGCGTTTTTGGTTGGTGGCTCATGATGGTAAGGACATTGTGGGTATTAGTGTTTGCCGTCGCGAAGATCCCGAAGATCCTGAATGCGGTTGGGTCAATGAATTGGGCGTGCGCCGCGACTGGCGTAAACATGGCCTGGGCTATGCTCTGCTGAAAAGTTCTTTTGCCCTGTTTTATGCGGATGGCAAAAAGCGCGCCGGTCTTGGTGTGGACGCATCCAGCCTGACGGGTGCATTGCGTTTGTATGAGCGCGCCGGGATGCGTGTGCTGCGTCAATTCAATCAGTATGAAAAAGAACATCGTCCGGGTAAGGAACTGGCAGTAGATTCGTTGGAAAATACATAGAGAAGGTTAGACTATGGACACGAATAATTTTAGATTGCGCACCGCCCAGTGGAGCGACTTGAATGCGGTTGTGGATCTAGTCCGCGATGTGCTGACTGCGGATGGCGATGCCGTCTCGGCAGTCACGCCCGCTGAACTGGAACGTGAATGGAAGACCGAAAGCTTCGTGCTGGAAACGGATGTCTTTTTAGTGACAAGCACTAACGGTCGCGTGGTTGGCTATGAGGAATTCGTAAACCGCCATGCGCATGCGGCATTGCAGGGCGATGGATACGTCCACCCTGATTTTCGTGGACTCGGCATCGGTACGGCCTTGTTACAGGCTTTGGATGAACGTGCCCGCAAAGAAATGGAACTTGCCGAGCCCGACCTGCGTGTGTACATCATCAATGGTATGTCTGCCGCGGATAAATCTGCGCGCGAGATTCATGAGAGTGAAGGCTATAAACTCATTCGCCATCACTGGATGATGGAAGCCAATCTCACAGAAGCGCCGAAGGTCATTCCGTTTCCAGCTGGCGTTGAACTGCGTCCGTTTGTCAAAGAAGCACAGGAGTATTTGGTCTTTCAAGCCGAAGACGAAGCCTTCCGCGATCATTGGGAACATGTGCCGGGCAACTTCAATAATTGGAAGTTGAGAAAAATTGAGCGCGAAGAATTTGATCCCGCGCTTTGGCACATTGCCTGGGATGGCGATCAGATCGCCGGTTATGCCCAAACTCGTTATCGTAATGGGATCGGTTGGGTCGGTAACCTGGGCGTGCGCCGTCCATGGCGTAAGCGTGGATTGGGGGAAGCCTTGCTGTTGCACGCTTTCAATGAATTCTACAAACGCGGCATGTTGACCATTGGTCTGGGCGTGGATGCATCCAACCCGACGGGTGCGACACGCTTGTATCAAAAGGTTGGCATGCACATTGCGGTTGAGGATGTACTCTATGAAAAAGAGTTGCGTCCGGGCCGCGAATTGGAAATATCTGAATAAGGAGAGCAATCATGATAATTCCCCACAATTCAGTTTTATGTGTCCACTAAGTTTTGAAGAACAATGCATAAATGATTGATTAGAAGATTGGAGGAAACCATGACAAACCACGATACATATCTGGAACCGGCGCTTACGCTGCGTCCCTTGCAGTGGAGCGATGCGGAGGCTGTCGCGCAATTGATCTACGACGTTTGCGTCGCTGAAGGTGATGCCATCCTTGCCATGTCGCCCGATGAACTGAAACACGAATGGGATGATCCGCAATTCGATATCGAAAAGGATGCTTTTGCGGTAGAGACGCCTGAGAAGCGCATCGTGGGTTATGCGGAGCTCACCAATTCATATGGGCACGCAATCTTGAACATGAATGGTAATGCCCATCCCGATTTCAAAGGACGTGGTATTGGTACGACCTTGTTGCGCACGATCGAGAAACGCGCTCGTGAGGTCATGGCGCTTGCTGAACCAGATGTCCGTGTTGTGATCAAAACTACGCTCAACAAACGTGATACGGATGGCATTACCCTGCATCAGAACGAAGGTTATCAACCATTTCGTTATCATTGGCGGATGGAGATCGTGTTGAATGATGCGCCGGACAAAGCGAAGTTTCCTGAAGGCATCGAGCTGCGTCCTTTTATCAAAGGCGAGCATGATGAAGCGGTGTTGCAGGCACAGAATGAAGCCTTCCGCGATCACCCCGGCAGTCATGAATGGACTCTTGAAGAGTGGCGGCGGATCCGTTTTGATGATCCGGAATTCGACTCGTCACTCTGGGCAATTGCCTGGGATGGGGAAGAGGTGGCTGGCTTTTCGCAGAACCGTTATCGCATGGGCATCGGTTGGATTCGGATGATTGGCGTTCGCCGTCCGTGGCGCAAACGCGGACTGGGTGAAGCGTTACTGCTCCACTCGTTTGGTGAATATTATCGGCGCGGCAAGCAGACCATCGGTCTGGGTGTGAACGCGCACAATCCTACCGGCGCAACCCGGTTATATCAAAAAGTTGGTATGCATCCAGCCAGTGAGCATACAACCTATGAAAAGGAATTGCGCGCTGGTCGAAATGTCAATGAAGAATAAGAATTGGTCACCGAGTCACAAAGACACGGTGGCTACAAGGAATAAAAAATGAACACCCAAATGCAAAAAGAAATGATCGTGGAATTACCAGAAGGTTTCACAACGCGTGGTGCCGTCCTGGATGATGTAGACGCTGCACTAAAGTTATTTAATCGCTGGTCTCGCTCTGTGATCCATGAAGATGAGATCACGGATGCAGTCGGCATTCGCATGGAATGGAGCTCGCCCGGTTTTGACCCCGCGGAAGATATTCGCCTGGTCTTTGCCCCGCTCGTCACATCGGAGAAATTCAAAGAAACGAGCGGGGTCGCTCCTAACGGCGAGATGGTTGGCTACATCGAAGTGTGGACCACTGTTAAGCCATCCGTCCACCCGTGGATGTGGGGACGTGTTGACCCAGCCTATGAAGGGTTGGGCATCGGTACCTATCTCCTCAAATGGGCTGAAGCGTGTGCAGCAAAAGTGTTGGCTGAAGTCCCGGCTGAATTGCGTGTGGCTCCACAAGTTGGCACCTATCAACAGGCTGAATCAGCCAAGCAGTTATTTGTTGATATGGGTTACAAATATATTCGCGGTTCTTATACCATGCGCATCAATATGGATACTCCGCCCATTGCTCCTGAATGGCCTGCTGGTATCACTCTGCGCACATGCAACCCTGAAACGGACCTCGAGGCAGTCTATCGCGCTGTGAATGACTCGTTCCGTGATCACTATGGGCACATCGATATGCCATTCGAAGAAGGTTTGAAACGTTTCAAACATTTCATGACTGGCTACGAAGGTTTTGATCCCACACTTTGGTTTATTGCCATGGAAGGTGATGAGATCGCTGGAATTTGTCTTTGCCGCGAAAAATCTTATGACAATCCAGAGGTAGGTTATATCAACAC
>Ga0180074_1000020_pt1 | contig 28965 bp, 29 predicted proteins | sample EasRiv366_16_10D_FD_121773 | JGI IMG/M metagenome (GOLD analysis project Ga0180074, IMG submission 121773) | Soil microbial communities from meander-bound floodplain in the East River, Colorado, USA - East River metaG ERMLT366_16_10D | ecosystem: Environmental > Terrestrial > Soil > Floodplain ...
GACCATCAGGCGAATCACCGCCGCGGGTGGCGGGATCGTAAGTCGCATGGACTTCTACAATTTCACCTTTATCATCCTTGACCACGTGCGTGCACTTGATGAAATACGCATAGCGCAAGCGCACTTCATTGCCGGGGAAGAGCCGATAATATTTTGGCGGCGGCGTTTCGCGGAAATCATCCTGCTCGATATAAATAACTTTCGAAAATGGAACTTTGCGCGTACCAGCGTTCGGGTCCTCGGGGTTGTTGACCGCATCCATCTCTTCGACGAGATCATCAGGATAGTTATCGATCACAACCTTAAGCGGTCTGATCACAGCCATACGACGGAGCGAGTTCTTATTGAGGTCATCGCGTACACAGGCTTCGAGCAAGGATACATCGCTCACGCTGTAATTCTTCGCAACACCCACACGGCGAATGAATTCGCGAATCGCTTCGGCGGTATAGCCGCGCCGACGCATGGCGCGCAACGTGGGCATGCGCGGATCGTCCCAGCCATTTACTTTTTTCTCTTCCACCAGCTGGCGCAATTTGCGTTTGCTCATGACAGTGTAAGTCATATTAAAGCGCGCAAATTCGATCTGACGTGGTTTGAACACATCGAGTTGATCCAGGAACCACTCATACAATGGACGATGGTCTTCGTATTCCAACGAGCACAACGAATGGGTGATGCCTTCCATCGAGTCGTTTTGTCCGTGTGACCAATCGTACATCGGGTAGATCTTCCACTTATCGCCTGTGCGGTGATGTGGTGGATTATGAATAATGCGATACATGGCTGGGTCGCGCATGTTCATGTTGGGGTGAGCCATATCGATCTTGGCGCGCAAAATCCGCGAACCATCAGGGAACTCGCCATTCTTCATGCGTTCCAGCAAATCCATATTTTCTTCCACATCGCGGTCACGATATGGAGAATTTTTCCCCGAGGTTGTCAACGTGCCGCGATTGGCACTCACTTCTTCAGGTGTCTGATCATCCACGTATGCCTTGCCCATCAGCACGAGTTTCTGTGCCCATTCATAGAGCAAATCAAAATAATCAGAAGCGAAGGTAACCTTAACCCATTCGATACCCAGCCAACGCGTATCATCTTCGATGGCTTCCACAAATTCTGTTTCTTCCTTGGCGGGGTTCGTGTCATCGAAACGCAGGACCAGCTCGCCGTTATTTTCCTTTGCAACCAGATAATCGATCATCCAGGCTTTCACGTGTCCGATGTGCAAATAGCCATTCGGCTCAGGTGGCAGGCGCGTGCGGACGTAGTTGAAGCGTCCGTTCTTCAAGTCTTCCGCGACAGCTTCGCGGAGATAATCAGTAGGTTTGGATTCTTCTAGACTCATTCTCAATCTCTTCTCTTGGATGTATTCTGCGGTTCTCGCTCACCCCAGCCTGCTTCCGCTTCGGGAACTTTTTCGCGGCTGACGGAGTTATCTAATTATAACAAACGCTATATAATATCGCATGGAGGCTATTATGAGTGAATCAAATGATAAACAGGAAAAATTCTTCGGCGCCTATGTCGACCGCGACATGGTTCTGCGCCTCTCACGCTGGGCAGACGGGATCGCCTGGGTGGTTCTGACAATTTACGTATTGACCTGGCTTTTCTCGTTTTTGCTTTTCTTCTCTCAGTATTTCAATGGATTGTATTTTGCCAAGGGTACAGAAACCTTCCTCACTACTTTTAGCATATTTTCGCCCTACCTTCAGCAGCCATTACCTGGTGTATTTTATTTCTTTGGCTTACAGGGCATTTCCAAGGCGTTGTTGATCATGCTCGATATGGAAGATAATACCCGCCGCGCCGCGCGCAAATAAGCCCTTGCCCTAACTAAATCGCTATGCTACAATACCGCCCGCTGGAATAACAATTGGGGAGTCGTCCAACGGCAGGACATATCCCTCTGGAGGATAGTATCACTCCTGCCGACATACCAAAAAACCTACAAAAGGAGCCTAGAATAAAAAAAATCTAGGTTTTTTGATTTTAAAATCACATGGAGTTCACCTTAAGTTCACCAGTCAGAAATGAGGCAAAATGAAAACATGCACCAGTTGCCATCAGGAGAAGCTAGAAACCGAATTTAACTTCAAGTTCAAAGCACTTGGAATTAGATCAGAAACCTGCCGTGAATGCAAGAAAAAGTTTCAGCACGAATGGTATATAAATCACCTGGAACAAGAAAAAGATCGCACTAGAAGAAATCGAATGAGGATGACTGACGCCGCAAGGGAGTTCGTTTATTCGTATTTAGCCGATCACCCTTGTGTTGATTGTGGCGAGAATGATCCACGGGTACTTGACTTTGACCATGTAAAAGGAAAGGCAAGAACCGTGTCATTACTTGTTGCAGGTGGAGCTAGTGTTGATCGTATAAAGATTGAAATCGGTCTTTGCGTTGTAAGGTGTGCAAACTGCCATCGAAAGAAAACATCAAATGATTTCAATTGGCGGAGGGGTAAGCGATAATGTGGTAAAATCCCCGTCGCCTTGGGGAATGGTGCAACGGCAGCACGTGTCTCTCTGGAAGACAAAATCTTGGTTCGAATCCAGGTTCCCCAGCTTAAACCCCTTCGGGGGTTTTTGCCTTAAGCGTATATCCTTGGAAACTTTGATCTGGACGTGATATTAAAGATCGTACTTTTTATATTATTCTTTGTCTCTTTGCTCACTATATTATTCATCCTGATAATTCTACATACAAGATTCGGTCAAACAACAGTGAAAGACTGGCGGCGAACCAAATGTTAATGCGGAGTTAACATTAAGTGAGCCGCCAATAGATAGCAAGCGTTTTGCCATCATTTGTTTCTGATATTCAATCTGCGATAGATCGAGTGCGCTATTACCAGAAATACAATTTTGCCGCTTATCTTTCACACCGCAAGAAAAAGCTTGCTCCATTAGCAGCTTTCTCTCCTAACCTTGCGTTGTAATATTAGAATGCCTCTCAAAAGTGTACCCGCGGGTACACTTTTGTCTTCTCCAGAAAGGCCACCTAAGAAATCTTTGTCTGAACTTCGATCGGGAACATCATGGCTTTCTCAAATAAATGTTAGACAAGGGTTTTGAACCGCAAAGCTCGCGAAGATCGCTAAGAAATTAAAAAAACTTTGCGTGCTTCGCGTTCTTAGGGGTTTTATTTCAAAAGATCGACAGCGTTACGCCGATTTTGAGAAAGCCATGTCGGGAACATTGACAATACTATCCCTAGTGAATATACTGGAAACCGCTATGAATATTATGGTGATTCGGAACCGCGAACAAAATACAGACAGGTCTCTCTGCCTTCCGGTTTGCGCGGCGTGTCGGATCACCAAGTAAAATCTCCCGTAAAACATATCCGCCATGAACAAGCGACAGGAAGCGCGAGTTCATGGTTTTTTGTTTAAAACGCGAGCCGTGACTGAGAGATCTGTCCGGTTTCGCGTTTTCGTTTCACCCTCTCCGTTATCCGAAAGAGGTGAAACATGGCAAAAACGAAAGATCGACTTGCTTTGGCGCAAAACTTCCTGCGAAGTTCAGGGCCCGTGCGTTCCCTGCTCGAAGCAAGCTCTATCGGGCCAAGGGATATTGCCTACGAGATCGGTCCAGGGCGTGGAATTATCACGGCGGAACTGGCTCGAGTCGCTCGCTGGGTCATTGCGATCGAAAAGGATCCAGACCTGGCGCGTGGACTCTGCGTGAAGTTTCAGAACGTCCACAATGTCCAAATCATCACCAATGACTTCCTGCGGTATCAAATTCCCGACCGGAAATACAAAATCTTTGCCAACATCCCGTACAACTTGACGGCAGAGATCGTCCGCAAGATTCTTTACATGCCCCCTGTGCCGGTCGAAGCCTATTTGGTCATGCAGAAGGAAGCGGCTGAGAAGTTTTCGGGCAGCCCGGGCGAGACGCAGTTCTCCGTTCTGGCGAAGCCTTGGTTCGAGATTCGAATCGTTCAGACGCTGCGCCGGACAGACTTCGAGCCAATGCCTAGCGTCGACTCAGTTCTTTTGCAAATCAAAAAACGTCCTTGCGCCTTGATCCGGCAGGAGGACGCTTTCCTCTATCGCCGGTTCGTTCACTATGGTTTTTGTACCTGGAAAAATAGCCTGAAGTTAACCTTCAAGCCAGTTTTTAGCTACCCCCAATGGAAGCACTTGTCGAGGGACCTGCACTTCCCGCTGGATGTTATCCCCTCCAAACTGACCTTTGAGCAGTGGCTTGGCTTATTTGAGTGTTTTAAGCAAAGAGTGCCAAGGAATAAGCAGTTATATGTAAAGTAGGTCGCATCTGTGACATGATGCTTTGATGCAAACTTAACCCGGATTCGAAATTTGGAATTAATGTTTCAGATTTGTACTGTTGGCAGATATACTAAAAAGAGCTGCAGGAATTATCAATCAGTTTTTTGGTTGATCGAGGGTCGCGATCTCGCTTCGTGACTTCCAATCACTTCCATTTCCGCACCAGTGAGGGACAATAGTAGCATGTAACATTGATAGATTGTCTTCAATTGAGAATATTGGTGTGCGGACTCAACTTCGAATCATGCTTAAAACAAAAAATCCCCTTTATACCAGCTTTACAAGTTGTGGCCTTGAATGGCGAACGCGCTTGATCTCACCGCGTGCTTCAAGGTCTAGTTTGACTGTTGTCACATACCACTTGACCGAACCTTCAAAATTTCCATTCACTTCTTTTTCCACTGCATGGGATAATTTCATAAAGGTCATTTCTTTTTGCGCGCGCAAAGTTGACAAAATAGCTTGACGGATGATTTCATATTTTTCCCTGTTGATATTCACCCCTTGTTTCTTGTCAGGATGAAGCGTGTGGATCGTATCCTTCATGCAGGACTCCTCTGTTTGGGAAGGCAATTTTACTCCCATTAGTGCGTTTCTGTAGGCTTGGTTCAGAAAATTGATACCCGGGTAGTATGGTATCAGCTTATTATCTAACCAGATGCTCTGCTACAGAGTGTTGCACGCGCGATGCGGGCAGACTTCTCGTTCACGGGTGTAATTGTGTATCGAGCGTCTTCAGTGCTTGATTGGAGACTCCCCGCATGTTCAAGCTAAACCTATAACTTGTTTGCCCGTATATTGCTCTTCTTGTTTGGCCGGCATTCCGTAATGGTCCGCGAGCGGGCGCCATCTCATTTCTGGCAGACTGGAAGAGCATAGAGCAACATCTTGAAATACTATTCTTTTCGGCCCCCAAGTTCTATCTTGCAGAGGGGTAGGGATGCGTGAAATGGTATTCCGCAGGAGGATTAGCTCGCCCACCGATTATGCGCGTAGTCGTAATTGAACCGAAGGAGCAGTCGCGATTCAACTGGTGTGATCTTCTCAGATGTTAAGCAAGAGAGGGATATCGTAAGTGTGCCGGTCCAACATTTTCAGATTTACTAGAAGGACGAGGCGTTCGGGCCTGAGATCACCGTTATAGTGGTTGTGATTCCAAAGAAAATGGCCGACAAGCGGGAAGAAAGTGATCGAAAAAATTCCTGTGTGCCACGGATTGCTATCACGAAACCTTGTAGGGAAAAGATTCAAGCGAAATCTTTATTGCTTTCGTTTCCTTCGGTAGCCATTTGGGGCGTGCCTGGCCCTTGCAGCGGGCTGCAAGTTCATCCGAGTTGGTATCAAATACATCGTTGACTAATTCAGGACTCTGATCGTCAGGCAGCCGATCTCGCACGTAAATTGTAAAGGTTTGATGATCCCTTTCCGGCAACTTGTTAAACCAGAGTATTTGTAGCAGCTTATAAGCAAGTAGTATTTGACGTTTTTCCGGAATACTGGGCATGGAATCTGGGCTGAGTTTATCTAGGTCCCAGAGTATTGTCAGCCAGCGCAGATGTCCTACAGCCTTATAGAGCATCTCCTTATCCTTTGGCGGCAGACCATAAAAAGACTGAAGGAGACGTTTCCGATCTTCTGATGTGGGCAATTTGGCACTCATTATATCTATCTCTCTAGCTCCTTTTTGAACAACCAGCATAGGCATTTTATCATCTATGCTCCGCCTGCGGAGCAATAATCATGTCACTCAAAAATACAATGGCAGCGGCATGAAGAACATTGTAGGCAAACGCGTTCAGGAAGCTCGGCAGAAATTCAGGCCCCCATTATCGCAGGAGGGGTTGGCAGTCCGCCTGGAGCTAGATGGATGGAAAATCAGCCGTGGAACTCTGTCAAAAATTGAGGCTGGGATCAGGCAAGTTACAGACTTCGAGGTCATGGCACTTGCCAGGACACTCAAGGTGTCTCCTGAATGGCTACTAGACAAGCAATTGTTTGAAAGCCTTTTGAAAAAGCCTAGGGGATAAACAAGAATCCATGCTAAACAATTTCCTGTAGGGGTAACCAGCATTATTTTCTAAACTGTGGCAGATCCCGGCACCCGCCCGCTTGTTTGCCACACTAGAGAAAAGTATAAAATTTCGTATAATCATAACCTAGCGCATTTTCATAGATGGCGTCTTAGTGGATGTCATCACATCCAATCCCGACGTGTGGGTCAATGTGATGATGGCTGAGGAATTTCAACTAACGCCGCCGGATAAATCAAAGGCGATTCGCTCCGTTCTTCTGGTTGGATTCTCCGCACTGATTGGTTCCCTCATCCCCCTCTTCCCGTTCTTCTTCTGGAACGTGAACTTGAGTATCGGACTCTCGATCATCATCGCCGCCCTGACCTTGTTCACTGTCGGCGTGTACAAAGCCCGCGTAACTGTCGGCAAACCCTTCCGCAGTGGAATGGAGATGGCGGTTATCGGCACAGTCAGTGCACTGGCAGGGTATGTGGTGGGTATCATTTTCAAGGTGCCGACGGTGCCGTGAGAGAACACCTTGTAAAAGGTTCGCAACAACTGCCTTGACTTCAGGGCGGTTGTTGTTTTTAACACGATACTCAGGAAATTACAGCTGAGCGCTTTTATCATGTATCGCAGGGAATACTTTTACAAATTGACCACAAATTAAACTGAATATTTTGCATCGACTAATCGTTTAATACATAACATAGTGTGTGATGCAGGGAACCAGACTCATGAATGGCATTCAAAAAGGAGAAAAATGGACACAAACATAAAATCCCCGGGAATTTTAGAAGATGTGAGGATGAAACTTTCAGCATTATGGGCGTCCATGATGTTATTGTACATATATGCTGACATACTTTCATTGTTCAGGCCCGGCCAGGTGGAGGAAATGATAGACGGGCGAATGGGACCCTTTCCTGTCACCCAAGGTTCGTTGCTGACAGCCTCAATATTGATGATCATCCCTGCTGTCATGGTTTTCTTATCCATAACATTGAAGTCCGCCGTAAATCGTTGGGTAAACATCATCTTTGGCGCACTGTATACCCTTGTCAATATTAGTAACTTGATCGGGGAAACCTGGATTTACTATCTATCCTTTGGCGTTGTAGAAATTGCGCTTACTTTATTAATCATCAGGTATGCATGGAAGTGGGATTAAGCCGAAAGGGTTTATTGGGGAAATTCCTCGTTAAATTGTATGTAAAAAGAACTTGACAATATGTAATAAGCATATTACTATATGTAAATCAAACATTACTATGTGTAATAGATAGCATACAATAAGAGGAAAACATGTCATTTCAACAGAAAAATATCACCGTATCCTTGGTTAACTTCACCCTGATTCTGGGATTCTTTCTATTCAGGGTGATCCAAATGCTCCAGAGCGATAGCTTCACCTTGGGAAATATCTTTCGACTTTGGGGAATTACCATTGGTCTCGCAATCGTTGTGACGATCATCGGTACGATCCTCACACACATTGTTTCTGCCATCATCGAAGCCATCAGAACAGGCAAGGACGACCCAAAAATTGAAGATTTTGAAGATGAGCGAGATCAGTTAATTAATTTGAAAGGGACGAGAGTTACTTACACAGTTTCCTCAATCGGCGTTTTTCTTTCAATGCTCACTTTCGTCTTTGATCAGCCGTCATTGGTGATGTTCACCCTACTCATCTTCTTTGGACTCGTCGCACAAATCGTCGGCGACATTTCAAGATTGGTTCTTTATCGAAGAGGGTTCTAAGATGAGTAAATCCCATATCAGCAACAACATCCGCAAGTTGCGTTTCCTCAATGAGGAGATGACTCAACAGCATTTGGCTGAAAAAGTGGGTGTCACGAGGCAAACCATCATTGCCATGGAGCAGGAGAAATACTCCCCCTCTCTGGAATTGGCTTTTCGCATCGCACTCGTATTTGGCGTGCCGCTCGAAGAAGTATTCTCTTACGACGCCGAAACTGAGAAAACAAACAAAGCATAAAGTATTCAGGAGAAAATCATGAAAGCAATCGTGTACCGTGAATATGGTTCCCCAGATGTTCTTAAACTGGAGGAAATGAACAAACCCACCCCCAAGGACAACGAGATCCTGATCAAAGTCCATGCGGTGTCCGTCGGTGTCGGGGATCTCTGGGCACGCAATTTCAAGGCGATCACACCCAGCAAGTTCTCGATGCCATTTCCCCTTTGGCTCCCTGCACGGTTGTATTTTGGCTACACAAAGCCCAAGGTCAATGTTTTGGGAGGCGAATTTGCGGGTATGGTCGAAGCTGTAGGGAAAGACGTGAAACGCTTCAAAAAAGGCGACCAGGTCTTCGGGTATCGAGGTCAGAGTATGGGCGCTAACGCCGAGTATCTATGTATGGCTGAGAATGGGATGATTGCGGTCAAACCTGCCAATATCAGTTACGAGGAAGCCGCCGTCATCCCGTATGGAGCGTTGACCGCACTGCCGTTGCTCAAAAGGGTGAACATCCAACGTGGACAGAAAGTTCTCATCAATGGCGCATCGGGAGGCATCGGTTCCGCCGCCGTGCAGTTAGCAAAATATTACGGAGCCGAGGTCACAGGAGTGTGCGGCACGCCACGGCTGGGATTCGTCAAGGCGCTGGGAGCGGACAAGGTCATTGATTACACCAAAGATGATTTCACTCAAAACGGCGAGACCTACGACCTTATCCTTGACATCATGAACAAAAGCTCGTTCGAGAAATGTAAAGACTCACTCAAGCCAAATGGAATTTATCTTCTCGCCAGCTTCAAGATGAAGCAAGTCTTCCAAATGTTGCAGACTTCGAGATCGAGCGGCAAGAAAGTCATTTGCGTTTTGTCGATGGAAAACCTTGTAGATATGGAACTCACCAGGAAGCTTGTGGAAGAGGGAAAGATCAAAGCCATCGTGGACAAACGCTTCCCCATGGAAAGAGCCGCCGAGGCACATCGCTATGTGGAAAGTGGCAACAAAGCGGGAAGCGTGGTCATCACGATTGGTCAAAGTGTGTAAAGGAAAAGTCAAATGAAAGCAATTGTGTATCGTGAATACGGCTCTCCCGATGTCCTTAAACTTGAGGAGATCAGGAAGCCCACACCCAAAGACAATGAGGTGCTGATCAAAATCCATGCGACGACGGTCACAGCAGGAGACTGGCGTCTGCGAAAGGCTGATCCATTTGCCGCAAGGCTTTTCAATGGTCTCTTCAAACCCAAAAAGGTAAACACGCTCGGGCTTGAACTCGCTGGGGAAGTTGAAGCAACAGGCAGGAATGTGAAGTCCTTCAAGAACGGCGATCAGGTCTTTGCATTCGCTGGCTTCGGCTTTGGTGGATATGCCGAATACCGATGTCTGCCCGAAAAAGGGAAGACTACAAACGACGGGTTTGTCGCCATCAAGCCAGCCAATATGACCTATGAAGAAGCCACCGCCATCCCATGCGGGGCGCTTACCGCATTGGGCTATCTTAGAAAAGCAAACATCCAGAACGGGCAAAAAGTTCTGATCTATGGGGCATCTGGAAGCGTCGGTACGTATGCGGTACAGATCGCCAAATATTTCGGCGCTGAGGTGACAGGGGTATGCAGTACAGCAAATATGGAATTGGTCAAATCACTGGGCGCAGACCAGGTCATTGACTACACCAAAACAGACTTTGCTCAAATTAGCGAGACCTATGACTTCGTCTTCGATGCGGTTGGCAAGTGTCCAATTTCGCTCAGGAAGAGATCGTTGAAGAAGAACGGTACATTTCTTTCTGTACACGGCTCTGGAAGCATCAAGGCTGAAGATATGGATTTCATCAGGGAACTCGTTGAAACAGGAAAACTCAAACCTGTCATTGACAGGCGCTATTCACTGGAGCAGATCGTCGAGGCACACCACTATGTGGAAGCGGGTCACAAAAAAGGAAATGTGACAGTCACTGTAGAACAATAACAACGAGAAATATCCCCAAACTCGACCGAATATTTTGCATCTCCCATACGTTTATAAAGATAAGAGATACCAACTTCGGGCAAGCCCAAACTCTGTTCCGCTACAGGTGGCAGGGGCTTGCCCGAAAGAAACAAGCCTTCCTGGGCTATAGGAGAATTTCCGTGAAAGCAATCGTTTATCGTGAATATGGTTCGCCCGATGTTCTCAAACTTGAAAATGTTGAAAAGCCCACACCGAAGGATAACGAAGTTTTGGTAAAGGTTCATGCCGCATCCATCAATTATGCCGACTGGGTAGCCCTGACAGGAAAACCGCTCCTTGGACGTATGATGATTGGTGGGATTCAAAAGCCGAAGCACACAATCCTCGGATACGACATCGCAGGGAAGGTCGAAGCAGTGGGCAAAGATGTAAAACAGTTTCAACCTGGCGATGATGTCTTTGGTGATATATCCGCTCAAGGCGGAGGCGGTTTGGCGGAGTATGTCGCTGTCCCTGAGGATAAGCTTGTTGCGAAGCCAGCAAACGTCCCGTATGAAGAAGCGGCGGCTGTCCCGTTGGCAGGAGTCACAGCGTTGCAGGGAGTCCGCACAAAGGGACAGGTCAAGCCTGGGCAGAAAGTCCTGATCGTGGGCGCTTCGGGCGGTGTGGGGATGTATGCGGTGCAGATCGCCAAAGCGCTCGGTGCGGAAGTGACGGCGGTATGCAGTGCGAAGAAGTTGGATGTCGTGCGCTCGATCGGAGCCGACCATGCGGTTGATTACACCAAAGGGAACTTTTTTTCAAGCGGACAACTTTACGACCTCATCATCGGTGTGAACGGGGATTACCCACTCTCGGCATATAAACGGGCGCTGACGCCGAACGGCACATATGTTTGCACGGGCGGTTCGCTGAGTCAGATCTTCGGCTCGATGCTTTTGGGATCGGTAATGACGCTGGGCAGTAGCAAGAAGATCAAAAACCTGGCGGCGATGCCCAGCAAAACCGACTTGCTCTTTATCAAGGAACTCCTGGAGGCTCGCAAGGTCGTTCCTGTGATCGACAAGCGTTACCCGTTGAGCGATGTACTTGAGGCGTTTCGATATTTTGGGAAAGGTCACACCACAGGGAAAGTGATTATCACTGTGGCATAGAGGCGATGAAATGAGCGGACAGTATGCGGTTGAAGCAGATGAAAGATGGGTGCATCGAGCGGGCGGCTTGTCTGCCATTCTCTTCGGTGTAGCTTATATCGTCATTATCGCTTTATATATTCCGATGGGCGCTCCGCCAAGCGGAGTTGAGGAGCGACTCACTTACATAGCTGGGAATAGGACAGCATGGTGGGCGATCCTCGGTCTCTCCGTTCTGACAGATTTTCTTTTGGCGCCAGTCGCATTGTCGCTCTATCTGGCGCTGAAGGGAATCAATAAAAACGCCATGCTGATGGCGACTGCATTTGTCGGCTTGTTCGTCCTTCTGGATCTGGCGATCACATGGACAAATTATGCATCGCTCATCATCCTCAGTGATAGCTACGCCACTGTCACGGACGAGATTCAAAGGACTGCCATCGTCACAGCCGCAACCGCTCCTGCACTGATCCTTGAATCCAGCCTCTTGTTCATTTACAACTCGCTCACCCTCGCCATCGGGATTCTTTTAACGGGTCTCGTGATGCTCAAGGGAGTCTTCAGCAAGGGCATGGCGTATCTGGGCATCGCCACGGGAGTCCTTGGGATTGTTGCGGTTGTGGGTTCCATGTTTGTGAGTGCGCTCGGCACGGTCATTATTTTGGCATCCATACTCACGACAATATGGGTTTTGTTTGCAGGTTTCAGGCTTTACAGGCTTGGGTTGTCTCGAAATTTGTCACCCTGAGCGTCAGTGAAGGGTCTCGGACGTGCCTTAGTAGAGATGCTTCGCTTCGCTCAGCATGACATAATCAAAAGTAAACCAAAAAGGAAAAATAATCATGGAAGATATTCAGATCATACTTTCGGCGTTATGGGTCGCAACAATGTTGACTTACCTTTTAGGCGACGTATTGCGAATCTTCAGCGGCGACATTCAGACACAATCCATGAAGGAGCAACTCGCCAAGTTTACACAGCCCATGTGGCTGTTGACAGCGGCTTTGATGGTGCTCCCCATCGTGATGGTTGTCCTATCCGTGATCCTGCCATATCCTGCAAACCGCTGGGCGAACATCATCATGGCTGGATTCTTTTTCCTCTTCAATCTCATCGGTCTGCCCACTTACCCATCCGCTTATGACAGGTTCTTGATCGCGGTCAGCCTCGTGTTCAATGGGATGACGATCTGGCATGCGTGGAATTGGATTCCCGAAATAGCGTGATATAAGGTCACAATGAAAGCTATCATTTGGACAAAATATGGATCACCTGACGTTCTTCAACTCAGGGAAGTGGAAAAGCCCACGCCGAAGGATAATGAGGTGCTGGTCAAAATCCACGCGGCGACCGTCACCGCCGGGGACTGTGAGATGCGAAGACTCAAGTTTCCTTTCTTTCTATCGCTCCCCATGCGGGTTTATATCGGTTTCAGAAAACCGACAAGAATAACCATCCTCGGAATGGAGTTGGCCGGAGAAATTGAATCAGTAGGTAAAGATGTAAAACGATTCAAAGTTGGCGATCGGGTTTTTGGGACTCCTGGTTTTCATATGGGCACTTATGCCGAGTACATTTGCCTGCCCGTGGAGCCTGAAGAAATGGAAGGGGTGCTGGTAAAGATGTCAGAAGAGATAAGCTACGAGGAAGCCGCGGCAGTTTCCATTGGAGGGCTTGAAGCGTTGCATTTTCTCAGACAGGCAAACATCCAGGGCGGACAAAAGATCCTGATCAATGGCGCAGGCGGAAGTATCGGCACGTTCGCAGTACAACTTGCCAAACATTATGGAGCAGAAGTGACCGCCGTGGACAGCACGGAGAAATTGGATATGTTACGCTCGATCGGCGCCGACCATGTGGTTGATTACACCCAAAAAGATTTCACCAAAAGCGGCAATATCTACAACGTCATCTTTGATGTTGTGGGCAGGAGTCCGTTTTCGCGCAGTGTAAGAATGATAAAGCAAGGCGGATATTACCTTATTGGCAACCCTCGCCCGAGTCACATGCTTCGAGGGGAGTGGACTTCAAACACAACCAGCAGAAAGGTTATCTTTGGGACATCGAATCACAACGTTGAAGACCTGACTTTCCTTGCGAATCTTATCGAATCAGGGAAGATCAAAACAATCATTGACAGACGTTTTCCATTGGAACAAATTGTCGATGCACACCGCTATGTGGAAACAGGACAGAAAAAGGGAAACGTCGTCGTCACTATCGGACACAACAACTGAAAACAACAGGAGAACAACCTATGAAAGCAATCGTTCATTATGAGTATGGCTCGCCCGATGTCATCAAACTGATCGAGGCAGAAAAACCAAAGCCCAACGAGGATCAGGTGCTGGTCAAAGTTCATGCGGCGTCCATCAACTCATATGATTGGCGTAATATGAGAGCAGTGCCATTTCTTGTCCGCACGGATGGCGGATGGCTCAAGCCAAACGACATTCGACTCGGCGCAGATATTGCCGGGACGGTGGAAGCGGTCGGGGGTAACGTCACGCTGTTCAAGCCAGGCGATGAAGTATTCGGAGATATCGGCGCTGGCGGATATGCCGAGTATGCATGCACTTCTGAAAAAAAATTGGCATTGAAGCCAGCCAACATTTCGTTCGAGATAGCCGCCGCAACGCCGATGGCGGCATTGACATCGCTACAGGGACTTCGTGACAAAGGCAAGATCCAAGCGGGACAAAAGGTTCTGGTCAACGGCGCATCGGGCGGCGTGGGGACATTTGCAGTGATGCTCGCCAAATATTTTGGCGCCGAAGTGACAGGCGTATGCCGCACACGGAATCTGGACATGGTGCGCTCGCTCGGAGCCGACCATGTGGTTGATTACACCAAAGAGGATTTTTCCAAAAGTGGAAAGCAATACGACCTGATCTTCGACGTGGCGGCGAACCGTTCTGTCTTTACCTACAAACGTGTGCTAGCTCCCACAGGGAAGTATGTCCTTGCGGGATTCACCACCCTGCCCCACATGGCACACATCCTGTTGTTAGGACCGCGGGTAGCGAAGGACGGTCAGGAGATGGGGATGATGGGGATGGCGTCCATCAGCAACACGGATCTGGCGTTTATCGGCGGACTCCTTGAGTCTCGCAAGATCGTGCCTTTCATAGACGGGACGTATCCGCTCAGCGAGACTGCCCAAGCGTTTCGGTATTATGAAAAGGAACATGCACAAGGGAAGATTGTGATCAAGATGGTGTAGTGGGCGTATAATGCGGGAGATGGGGTGTTTATATAGCCGTCTGCATAAATCCTGGTTAGGCGACTGGAAAATTTAACTCAACAATACGCACAGGAGATGTATGAAAATTGATTACAACGCCCCGTTACATGCAGAGAAAGATACTCTAATCTCTGCGCCATTAGAAAAGGTATGGTTGGAACTTACAAATATAGACCAGTGGTCTACATGGCAGCCTGATTTGACTTCATCAAAATTAGATGGCACGCTGGCAACAGGAACAATGTTTTATTGGAAGGCAAAAGGTCTTGATATCACATCTACGATTCAAATAGTAGAACCGATGCAGAGTATTGGCTGGACAGGCAAATCTTTGGGTGTGCAGGCAATACATATTTGGACATTTGAGAAACACGAAAATGGTACATATGTAAAAACAGAAGAATCCCTTTCGGGTTGGTTTCCCAGTATCCTAAAACTATTTGACCCAAAGTTCCTGGAAAAATCATTACAAAATTCTTTGCAAGTACTCAAGGCGCATGTGGAAGGATTGCCATGAGTGTGTTCTGTGGATAATTAAGCAGTGAAAACATCGCCATACCATTTCAACCTTGCCGCAATACAACGACCAACAACCTTTTCCCACGCCAAACACAACAATATATCCTCCCGATAAAACCTGCCATGCTATACTTAAATGGATTCATATAACTCCATTAGAGTGTGTTATGAACTTTCATAAAATATAAGCAATGGTTTTGACAAAGTTGTGAAGCATAAGGATAGCGAATGCCAGAAAATGAAGACTTCGGAAGGTTTCAGGCGTTCTCTCGAAATCACGTGCCAATCTACGAAAACGAGATGCCCATGCAAAACTACGTTCAACAACCCAACGCCTTGGCAAAAGCACAAAGCCTTTCTTGGCTTCTTCTAATTTGACGACAATCAATTCAATGCCTGCCTCTTGTGCATCGTTTTTTGGATTATCACCTGTGTAGCCTTGATCCACAAAAGCAACTTCGACAGAATTGTGTGTCACTTCCTGGACAGCTTCTGCCAACTCCGCAACCTAGGCACGCTCTTGTTCATTGGCAGGTGTAACATGTGCAGCGAGCAAAAGACCTAAAGTATCTACCGCAATATGGATCTTGCTGCCTTTCTTTCGTTTATAGCCATCGTAGCCCGCCCTTTCTCCACTTGCAGGAGTGGATTGAACGGTGCGACCATCAAAAATTGCGGCAGTAGGCTGTTCTTTCTTGCCCTTTGCCAGTCGTAACAAGGCTCGCAAGTCATGTACCATATCTTCAAATACGCCTGCTCTTATCCAGCGTTGTGCTTGTTGGTACACAGCGTACCACGGCGACAGATCATTTGGCATCATCCGCCATTGTGCTCCCGTACGGATAATCCAATGTAAACCGTTGAACATTGCTCGAAGTTCGTGATCTCGTTGAGGTGCATCTTCTTTCATCAATATCAGGTAAGGTGCTACGAATGCCCATTCATCATCTGTTACATCACTTGGATATGGCTTTCTGGTCATTGCCAGAGTTTACCATCCCCAAAAGTTCATAACAGCTTCTAGGGCAAAAATGTATCAGTTTGCATCCGCAAAGCATGGCGCTTAGGCAGGTGTGGACTCTGCTTGGGAACAGGAAAAACTCAAAGCCAGTGCTTGGACAATCTCGATAACCAAAAAGTGCTTGAAAAAGCCGCACGCCCTTTGGGCAGTCCCAAGCGTCCAGTATTGGGCGGCGTTTTATAGTTGCTCATATACTGCATAGAGTTCAGGCAATATTTTCGACAAGTTATTATATTCTTGGGCGCAATGTAAAGCCATAGCCAAACCAGTCTTGGATGATAGGCTTAGCATTCTTCCGATTCTTGTGTTGACCAATTTTTCTACAATCGCGCTACCAATAAAAGGATTTAGGCGAATGTCTCGCCCTATCCAAAAACGACTTCTCATTTCAAATCCGCCAGAGAACCTGCGAACCAAGTGACACATATATGCGTGTTGCTTCAGATGTTTATCAACTGAACCAACAAAGCCACAAATTACCGTTCCGATATTGGCTTCACTAAAACGTGATACATCAAAACCAAAATCTGCTGGTGGAACAAAGTGAATGGATAATTTTTCTTTGCCTAATCCAACATCTTCAACAGGATAATGTGTTGCGTACCAATAAGCAGGTTGATTCGAGTCCGATGGTTCTGTTACCTTTACACTTAAGTCAAAATGACATTCGGGATACCAAATGCGATACCGAAATGGTTCTTTGGCGTGCCAGTCAAACCACCAATCAAACATCTTGTCTGTTGCATTGAAGAATTCGGTTCTTACAGCAACAAAAAAACTTCCGTCTGGCATGCGGCAATAGCCATTTTCCATTGGCAAATAGCCTGGCAAAAGTAAATCGTTGATATTCTCAAATGGCAAAGCCTGTTGATGGGTATAAGTTTTGTGCTGGATATTTTCTAACACAGCCTCAGGGATTGCGGCAGATGCCCTGTAGTAATAATCGGCATAGGGGGTTTGTTTTTCGGATTCAGTTAATTCCAAGCGGGACATTTTTTGTAATACTCCATTGTGAACTCTCGGCGAAGCCGCCCAACGTATGCGTAGAGCCGTTAAGGCGAGGGGACGAATGCTGCCACGCGCGCCCATAATTCGCGGATGTTGATGGGCTTGGACATATATACGTCGCAGCCGGCATCCAGCGCCTTTTGAGCATCTCCCTTGAGGGCATTCGCTGTTACAGCAATAATCGGTATTCCTGTAAGCTCGCGCTTTGCACTGGATCGCAGACGCCGCGCGACCTCATGTCCATCTATGTCAGGAAGGTTGATATCCAACAAGATGAGGTCAACTTGCTCGGTTTCGGCGATGGCAATACCATCCAAACCTCGCATGGCTTTCAGCAGACGGTAGCCGCGGGCTTCCAAGGCGCGCTGAACCAACGTCATGTTATCCGCATTGTCCTCGATGTATAAGACATTACGTGTCATGCGGTGCCTCTTTGTCTTTCCTTGCGTACCAAAGCATCTACGGCTTCTGCAAGTTCAACAATATTGATCGGCTTGGACATATACTTGGTACAACCTGCTTGAATGGCTTTCTGAGAATCTCCCTTCATGGCATTGGCAGTCACGGCAATGATGGGTATTTGTGCCAATGTACTATTCTTGCTGGCGCGTATACGGCGGGTAATTTCATACCCATCAATGTCGGGCAGATTGATGTCCATCAGGATCAGATCACATTCCTGACTCTCTGCAATGGAGAGTCCTTGAACACCATTCCTGGCTTCAATAAGGTTATAGCCGTCTGGACGAAAGAGACGGCGGATCAGCATCATGTTATCAGGATGATCTTCGATACATAATATGTTGGGTTTCATTTTTCGCCTTCCAATTCCTGTTCTTCATTTGCATCCTCTATCACATGGATTACCTGGTCCACAAATTTCCGTGGTGGTAATGATCCCTTTTGATAAAGTGCTTCGATGTGACCATTCAAACGATTGCGTTCTTCCTCGGTAATATCCTTGGCGCTCACCACTACCACTGGGATACTCTTTGTGCGTGGATCGAGTTTGAGTTCCTCCACGAGCCCGAAGCCATCAATGCCTGGCATGGTCAGGTCAGAAACGATCAGGTCGGGGATTTTCTGCCGCGCCATGGCGAGACCCTCCCAACCGTCCTTGGCGTGATACATGCGATAGTTTTTGCGACTCTCTAACAGGCGGCGGATCAACAAGGCATCGTCTGAGTTGTCATCGACCAGCAAGACGGTCCTGGTCTTTTCATCCAGATTTGCGAGGGCGGCTTGCAAGCCCTCACGCGGTGCGGGGGATTGATCCTTGCTTAGGTGAACATCCACGGCAAATTGATCACCGAGCACATGCTTTTCAACAGGGAAGGTGTGACCCGTGCAGTTGATCACAACCTTCTCATCCGGTTTGATCGTGCCATTGCGGATCAATTTCTCGAGTCCCGCGAAGGCGACGGCGGTTGCCGGTTCGACAGCCATTCCCTCACTTTTGGCAAGCGACCGCATCGCGGCGAAGGCTTCCGCATCTGTCACTGATTCCATGACCCCGCCATATTGCTGTGTGATCTTCCATAGATAGGTATAGGATTTGCCTGGGTCGCCGGTCGAAAGAATGATGATACTTGTCTCGGGAATGATCGCCTCCGCGACATCTTTGCCAGCCTTGAATGCCTGGACCATTGGCGAGCAGCCCTCTGCCTGGATGACCGCCAGCTTAGGAATTTTGCTGATCAGGCCCATGTTGAAAAGTTCCTTGAACCCTTGGTACACACCCAGAGGTCCCAGCCCGCCGCTAACAGCCTGGATGTACCAGTCAGGAGAATGCCATTCAAGCTGCTCCACAATTTCATACGCGATCGTCTTCATCGATTCGCGCGCCGGGATGGAAGTTGCGCCGCGGTCGAGGAGCAGATTCCGTCTATGCGCGAACTGTGCTGCAATTTGTTTTGTCTGGTCGTAATTCCCACTGACTCGAATGACCTCAGCGCCAAACAAGGCGGCTTCACGCAACTTTTCCTGTGGCACGAGACTGGTCATGAAGACCCACAATTTGATGCCTGCACGGGCACAAGCGGCGGCGTACGCGACAGCCGCATTACCGGTGGAAGCTATGACGGCTTCCTTAATTCCATTTTCCAACATTGCCGCGACCGCGCCAGCCGCCTGGCGGTCTTTGAAAGAGGAAGTGGAACCGTAGCGTTCATCCTTGATGAAAACGGAACCATGCCCAAGTCCCGGGGCGAAGCGTTGTGAAAGCCAGAGAGGCGTTCCGCCCGCAGGATAAAGATCCAAAGCAGATGGATTGCTGAGTGGCAGCACATCCTGGTAGCGCCACATGTTGGAGGGGCGGTTGGGGAGTCCGCGCAAGATCTCACGTTTGAAGGCATCATAATCGTAGCGGGCTTCCAACCACTGTGAATCGCATTGTTTGCAGATCGCAGGGACGAAGGGTTCATACGGCTGCTGGTTGCCGCAAAGGTTACATTCAAGGTACTTGGGTGTTGCCATATTATTTTTCCTGCTTCTCGATAACATCAGTAATTTTGGCTTCCAACGGCAATTCCACAAAGAAGTTGGAACCTTCGCCGTCAACGCCGGTGCTTTCCGCCCAGATGCGGCCACCATGCATTTCAACCAGACGGCGGCTAATCGGCAAACCCAATCCGGTGCCACCGACCTTGCGGGTTGTGGAGGTATCCACCTGGGTGAACTCCTGAAAGACCATTTCCAGTTTGTCCGGTGGAATTCCGGTGCCGGTATCTTTGACAGTGATCAGGATGCGGGCACTGTCGATCTGTTTTAAGGAAATGGAGATCTTGCCTTTTTCTGTGAACTTAATGGCGTTGTTCACCAGGTTGATCATCACCTGACGGATACGCGTGTCATCGGCATAGATTTCGATATCCCGCTCCGCGTCATCTTCGATGAAGAGTGCGGTATTTTTTTCACTTGCCAATGAGGAAGTGATGCTACAAACTTCCTCAAGAGTATTGTAGATGTTGAAGGTTTCGGGATGCAGGTTCATGCGTCCGGATTCGATCTTGGACATATCCAGTACATCGTTGATGAGGTGCAGAAGGTGCTGACCGTTCTTTTGAATCAGTCGCACGTCGTTATCCATGTACTCGGTTAGTTTTCCGTCCAAACCTTCCAGCATCACATCCGAAAAGCCGAGAATGGAGTTGAGCGGCGTACGCAGCTCGTGCGACATGTTCGCAAGGAACGCGGATTTGAGCCGGTCCAGTTCCTGAAGTTCTTGCGCGCGCTTTTCCAGCTCTGCATTGAGTCGTAATGCCTCGAGGTGAGTACTGACCTGAGAGGCAAGGACCGCGACCATACGGGCGTCATCAGGTGATATCTCACGCGTAGATGTCACTCCCAGTTGTCCAATGACTTCTCCCTGAACAATCAATGGATTAACAAGGTCCAGTTCCATCTCCAATTGGGTATCATCCAGTTGGGTCACTTGCAGGGAATCATAGACAAATGCAAAGCCAGATTCCTCACGGGCAGATGTAAAATTCTGCCAATTTTCATGCGCCATTTGCCGCATCGTTTTTTCTGCTTCAGCACGGGCACGGGAGGCATCTGCCAAAAGGCGGATGTTTTCCACCTGCTGCGTTACCTGATCTGCAACTGAGTTGATTAATTCTCTATCTAAATTCTCAAGTGGACGATTCGGGCCAGGCTCTATATATAGTACGCCAACCTGCTCATTCATTACCTGTAAAGGGGCATGAACACCTCCATTCATCTGTAGATCATGGGTATTAGGAAAAACCGAGGCCTGGTCAAACTCGTAGCCAACGCGTCGGCTTTGATTGATGCCATCCAGATAGGAATCCCAACCTTCATGAATGAAGCGACGTGTGGCTGATTCCGCTTCAACACGAGACCGTTCTGCCGTGGCCAGGAGGCGCAGATTTTCGATTTGATGCGATGCCTGTTGGGCTATAGTATTGGCTACAAGGATTTGATCTTCGGTCAATTGCCGATTGGGGCGAGGTGTAATCTGCAATTCTCCAATAGCCTGCCCATTCGTCAACAATGGTGATGAAAATATATTCTCAGTATCAGATGATATGTCTGCGGACTCACGTAAGCTCTCTACATGGCCGTCGGAAAACACAAACCCAACTTGATCTCTCTCATAAATGAGACTTGGGAGGTATATAGGTCTATTCTGCAAGTGAGCATCGTCACTTTTTTCAGAATCGACAGCTCGATAGTTTTGGATCTCCTTTTCAAGTTCAAGCATGCGACTGCGCAGATCATCCAGTTTTTTCCGAATATCATCAGTTTCACTGGAGGGGCTGACAGCAATTTGTTCAAGTTCTTTGAACAGTTCGTTGAGCCGTTTGCGCTCCTGGTTTTTGTCCATAAATCAAGCTCTCCTGAAAATATTGTTAATCCTTGAGAATACGCGTCATAGGTTGGGTGTAGTTCCAATTACGACAGAGAAAAAAATCAAATACAATCCATTTCCGTTTTCAAGAATCCGCATTGATTTTTTCTAATTGCAAGACTGCTCGGATCATATCGAAATATGCATTCCGACCTTGGTGGATGAAGCTACGAGAAGTAGCTTAAATCTCAGTATCGGAATGCTCTGTTGCAGAAAGCAGGCGCAGGTCATGAATTCGACGTGATGCCTGCTGGACAATAGTACTGACTAAAGAAATCTGATCTTCTGTCAAACTCAAACCAGGTTGAAGGGCGGTCAGCGAAACATCATCATATTGGTTGGAGACGGTTTTCTGGCGATTTTGAATCTCTTTTTCCAGTTCAAGTACCTGCTCGCGCATATTATCCAGTCTTTTTCGAATCTCTTTTTTGTTATGTTGGCTAAATGCAATTTGCTGACGACCTTGAATCTCTTTTTCAAGTTCAAGCACTTGCTCGCGCACATCATTCAGTCTTATTCGAATCTCTTTTGCGTCGTTCATAAATCACTCTCCTATAAAAATCTATTCGTTTCTAACGATGCCACGAATAGGTAATGGCTTTTAACTGTGATGATTATTGCCATTGTCATGAATCTTCAGCTTCATACCCAATTGCGCAACAGCACGAGACGCATCCAGGGCACTACCCAGCTCACGCGCCGCGATTTGCAGCACCGCTTCCACGCTTGTGGTGCTCTGGATCTTCTGGTTGATAGCGTTCAACATGGCTTCGCGTTCTGCCTGGCGTTGCGCCTGTTCAAACTGACGGCGGTTTTCAACGACGGTAGCAATCTGCGGGGCGAGAGAACTGAATAAACGGATTTCTTCTTGCGTGAATGTATGAGGCTCTTCGCCTTCCAAAACGAGAGCACCGATCTGTTGATTGGCACTGTACAGAGGTAGAACCGCGACAGAGCGCAGGTTTAACCTCTTTGCTATCAGTTCCAAGGTGGTGGCATCCACTCGCTCATCCTTGAACGTATCGTCGAAGAAGACCGGTGTGGGGCTGATAAACATTGGCATAACCCGCATCATGTCACGTGAATAACGTGTTCCAACCGGAGTGACTTCATGACCGGTCCCGTTCCACCAATTTCCAATGATTGTCAGTTGTTCGATATCGCCCGACGGTCCATACTGAAAGGTTGTGAGGAGCGCACGATTCGCGGCAGGAATATCTAATGTTGTAACGACAGCGGCAACCAATTCCTGTAAACCTGTTGCCTGGCTTAGTTGACTGCTGGCATCGAACAGTTTTTCCGATTGCGCCAGCGCGTTCTGAGTCTGATCGTATTGTCGCAAGCTCTCGATGTGGTCGCCCAAACGCTCCACAATGGAGTCCACAATTTCCAAAGACGCGTTGTCCTGTTCCTCCACATCAAGAATGAATAATTTGCCGATGGCTTGATCCCGGGTTTTGATCGGGAAGGTCACACTGGCACCTTCGGGATCCTGACTGATTGGCTGGACTTCGCGGGTATCATAGCGAAAGGCTAACTTTCCCGTTGACCGCATCTCCATGAATTGTCTCCAGCCTTCCAAAGTAGTACGGCGGACGACTGACTCCGCTTTTTGCCGATAGCGTTCAGCATTTTCGAGCAGGCGCAGGTTTTCGATCTGTTGCGCCATCTGCTGTGCAACCGCGTTGACCAATTCGAGCGCCTGATCCTTGCGGGAAAAGTCATGCATTTGAACCGTCAGGGAACCAAGCGGCTCACCGGTGACGGAAATCGATGAGGAGATCGCGTTCTCGGACACCTTGGATTCGTTTGAGCCGACGAGCGGGATGACTTCCTTTTGATCGAACTTAAAGCCAAGCTGTTCCGGCGTATGAACGGCATCCAGATGTTCGTTCCAGCTTTGGCGGACCAGACGCCGGGCTTGTTTCTCCACTTCAGCGCGCGCCTCGTTGGCTTGCTCAAGCAGGTTTGCATTCTGGATGGACACCGCCAGTTGACCAGCCAATGCTTCGAATGCGGGAAGGATTTCATCATTCAATGCCCCAGGTTCTCTGCTCTGCATATCGAGCACACCTACCACCTTGTCTGCCACGATCAAAGGTACAGCCATTTCACCGCGTGTTTCGGGTAATAAGGGGTTTTGGCGGAATGTGGCGCTCTGTGTAGTATCGGAGATCAAGATCGAGTGTTTTTCCACAGCCGCGCGTCCATTGATCGAATTGACATCAACGGGCAGGCTGTGTGCGCGCCTAACCAGTTGCGCTCCCACCTCGCCCGTACCGGCTACCAGATTCAGGGATTTTTGGCTGGCAGTCGTCAGATATACCTGCACGTAATAGAGATTGAATTCTTTCAAAATGAGTTCACAGGCATCCTTCAACATGACATCCAGATCACGCACCTGTGAGACCGCCCGTCCAACTTCTGCTGCCAGTTCCAGGTTACGAGTGCGGGCTGCTACGCGCTGCTCGAGGGAGCCGATCAACTCGCGGAGTTGGGCGGTCATACTGTTGAAGGCACGTGCCAGTTTTCCGATTTCATCCGTTGATTCAACTTTGGCTTGCACAGCCGTATTTCCGGCGGCGATCTGCTCAGCCACTGATGTGAGACGAATGATGGGGTTGGACAACAATTGCGCTAAAAATCCTGCGAGCAGGCCGCTTAGAGCCAGAATGATCAAGGCAACTATAGAGGTGGATTGTGTTTGAGCGTTTACAGGCGCCAGGTTATCTGCCTGACTTTGACTGACAACCAGGGACCAATCCAGATTTTTAAGAGCCGGTTCTATTTCAGTATCTTCAGAAGTAATGCGAGCGGCGCTGACCACGCTAGGCACGCCATCGAGTGTAAACGTATCAAAGGATTTGTTGCCGAGTAGCGCCGGCAATCTGTCCAAGGCATTCGTGTCAGCCGGGTGAGTGCCGTTGGCGTTTTTAGGATCGATCATCTGTCCATCGGGTAAGTACAGTTTGGTACGACCAGTACCATTGAGGATATCCTGGTTTAAGTTCAATAGAATCGAATCCATCTTAATGGTTGTGCGCAGAATGCCTTGAATTTCATGAGTGCCATGCGCATACAAGGGGATGGCCATGCTCAGGGCAAAGGTATTACTGCTCTGGTCAAACTCTGGTTGTCCGAGGTAGAAAGCGCCCTGGCCATTGTTATGGGCAGCCTGCCACCATTCTTCATCTGCCTGGTAATAATCTGAAGTTCTGTTTGTGGAAGCGAAGACGGCTCCATATTTGTCGGTAACGAACACCTCCACGTTTTCAAGAAATGTCTCGCGGTATTCGCGCAGTTCGGAAGACACATCGTTGTTGAGAACAGCACGTACCAATGGGTCATTATTGTTATCAGCTGCATCGGCAGCACCCCACTGTTTATCGAGCTGTTGAATATTGTTTATGTTGTCTGTCTGATTGGGTCCATAGGCGGCGTTGAGCTGCAACGCCTGAGCCTGCAGGATATTACTAAGACTGAGCGATTGCAGGGTGTGTGTTTCCTGTAATAAGGCATCGCCAATGGCAGCCGCTTTTGAATCTGCCACAGATTTGATGGCTGTACCGGAACTGGCCGTCAGATTCGACCGGCTGTTGTAATCGTTCACAAGAGCCAGGATCGCTACCGCTATCAAGGTAATTCCTATGAACGATGTAACGAACTTGACGCGGATGTTTCCGCCCCATGCTTGGCGGACAATCATGGCAGCAAGAATGAGCGCAAACAGGATGGAGGACGCCCAACCCACGTTGCTGACAGCGCTTGTTAGCCGCCATGCGGGATTGATCCATTCAATCAACCACATGATCAGTAATGTCACCCCGGCAATGACAATCGATCTGCGCCTTGATTCTTTGGGTAACAGCTGAGAGATTGTGATCGCTGAAATCATTGAGAGCGAGAATGACGCAGATAATGCTCGTCCGGTGTAAAAGAATGGGCCAGATGCAAAGAGCACGAGAGCCGTATAAAACACGATCTGGGCACCCATTTTCTGTTGACCACGAAGTGTCAACAGGATCACGGCGAATCCGGCAATAATGACCAAAACATGAACAGCCATTGCTACAAAGGATATCGTCGTTTTAGGCACTTGAAGGATGTTTCGCAGTAGTGCGATGTTAGCCAATATAATTAACACGCTCAGCGTAATGTTGCCCCAAAACTGGACGGGGGTGATGTCGCTGTCGGTTGCCTGATGGGAAATCTGTTTGCTCTGATCCATGTGTGTACTCCTGTCGATATTCAGAAACCGTGCTTAGTTGCTACCAATCAAATCGCTGCCATCTTCACGCCGGGAGATACTGGCGCTTACCTCGGGCGCGCCGAGCGCCAGCCCTACTTCACGAATGCCGATCTTCAAGGTTTCTTCAATGGATGTGGCTTGCTGTATCTTTTGACCAATGGCATTCACCAAGGACTCCAGTTCAGCCTGTTTTTGCGATCGTTCAAATGTGCGCACGTTCTGAATGGAGGCTGCTAACTGTGCTGCAAGCGTCGTCTGGATGTTAATATCCGTGTCGGTGAAGCGACCGACTTCTTCGGATTGAATGTCGAAGACGCCTATTACTTTACCGCCAACGATCATAGGGACTGCCAATTCGGAACGTGTATTCGGCAGTAGGGGATTAGGCAGGAAATCCGGCGCCTGGGTTACGTCGTTGACGGTAACACCTTTTCCTGCACGCGCGGCGCGGGCAACGAGAGACTGTTCCCGGTCCAGAGGGATCGAGCGTCCTTCAGCGGCCATGATTCGTCCCGGTTCTCCTGCGCCTGCTGCCAGGACCAGATTCTTCCCCTCATCATCCAAAAGGTAGATATGAGCGTGATACAGTCCGAACCGTGCCTTGGTGAGATCAACCACTTCCTGTAACAACATTTTGGAGTCCAGGATGGTGGCGGTCGCGGTACCCACTTCTGCAACGGTTGCCAGGTCCTGGGTGCGGACGGCAATGCGCTGCTCAAGTGTGTCGAGTGTATTGCGAAGCTGCGACGTCATGGAATTGAATGCTTTTGCAAGGATACCGAATTCGTTTGAGACTTTTAAATCCGCGACGGCATTCAAATTCCCCGCCGAAATGGTGTTTGCGACAGCAGTCAGGTCAATGACCGGGCGAATGAATTGCCCTATGAAATACCACAGGATCAGAAGAGAAATGATGATGATGCTGAGACCGATCACAATTTCCTGGATCGCCGATGCGGTGGCTGAGTCGGTGATTGCAGAAAAGGGAATGATCAAGCCTAAAGACGAGTGCGTACCAGTCTCACCGAGTCCCACAGGAGAAAATACCCGCAGATATTGTCCATCCGGGCTTAGGCTAGTGAACGTTTCGCCGGCTGCAATACGCGGCAGGATTTGCTCAAAGTCCGGGTATATCGAAGTGGCTGGCTGAAGGGCCTGATCGGGCTGGTCCCCAACTGCGACCAACGTGCCCTGGTCGGTCATAATCACAGCAGTGGCTGTGCCGCCGTACAGATCGATTTCGTCCACAATGCCTTGCAGAAAATCTATTTTGAGATCCACGCCGGCAACACCGTAGAAGCGGTCGTTTTCCATGATCGGGACCACCAGCGACGTCATCAGAACATCCTCTCCGGCGACCTCATAGAAGAAAGGAGCTATGATGGTTTCTTGCCTGGTTTGCCGGGGGATGCTATAGAAATCGTTGAGACCTGCTGTCTCGTAATCTCTGGTTGCTTCGCCGCGGACAGAGTCATTTACTCGCACCCAGTAGGGAATAAATCGCCCGGTGCTGTCATGAAGCGGCGTATTTGCAAATTGGGCATCCAGTCCATCGAAGGCATTCGGTTCCCAGATCGTCCAGGTGCCCAGAAAGGCGGGGTTTTCCTCAGCGACTTCCCTGAGTATGGCGTTGGCCTGCTCTCGCGTCAGCGATATTGGATGAACCGGGTCCTTCCCAACCCCAAGGCTGAATGCCAGCGTTCTTGCCGCATCCAGGGCGGGAGCGATCTGGGTTTTGACGTTTTCTGCACGTGCTTCAGCGATGGCACGCGATTCTGCCTCTGCTGAGGCAATGGCGGCTTGCCGGCTTGTAATAACGGAATAACTGACCAGGACGAGGGATAGGATTGCGACAAACAAGCCTGTCCCAAGCGTGATCTGGATCCTGATGCTGGAGACGATCGTCTTCCACGACTGGCGGATCACGATAACGCCAAGAATGAGCGCAAAGAGAATGGAGGACGCCAGCCCCGCTCCAGCGGCTGTTCGGGCTGGTAATCGCCAGGAAGGGTCAATCCATGCAGCCGCCCATATGATCATCAATGCAAGCCCGGTCACGGCAATCGATCTGCGCCTTGATTCTTTCGGTAACAGTTCAGAGACTATGATCGTTGAAATCGTGATGAGCGAGAAGGATGCTGAAAAGGCACTTTCGGCATAAACGAATGACCCGGATGCTAACAGCAAAATTGCTGTATGAAATACGATCTGGGCGGCGGTTTTCTGATGACCCCGGATGGTCAATAGGATCACAAACGATGTGGCCAGAATGACCAAAGAGTGAAATGCCCTCGCCACATAAGAAATCGTTGCCTCAGGTAATTGCAGGGCGGTTCGTAATAGTACTATGTTAGCCAATAAACCCAATGCGGCGATGACAATCGTGCCCCAAAACTGGACGGGGGTGATGTCGTTGTCGGTTGCCTGGTGGGATATCTGTTTGCTCTTATCCATGGGTGTGCTCCTTAAGTTTGAACATTTTCGCATCGTTAGTTCTTGTTGCTATCCATGGCTAACGCAGATGGCTCAAGAGACACGATTGTTTCCCGCCCGCCAAGCACATGCCCCACTTCGCGTGCCGCCACTTGCAGTGCCTCTTCTACAGTGATCGCGCTCTGAATCTTCTGGGTAACGAGGTTGATCGTTTCCTGCTTGATGGCGCGTTTGCGGTTCAGCTCTTCCAGATGGTGGCGCTCCGTCACATCGCGGGAAAACCCCAGCACGGCCCAGATTTCACCTTCCGCATTTCGAAGGGGAATCTTGAGGGTGTCCAATATATGCATCACGCCGTCATTGATGACCGGATCGTTGGGATAATGTTGAGTTTTCCCGGTCTCGAAAACCAAATTGTCATCCGCCCAAAAGCCGCGAATGCCTTTTTCTGGGTTGCCCTTGACCAGTTCTTCGGGAAATCCCAGTTCAAGATCATCCTTGCCAATGAGTGCGCTGGCGGGCACGTGGAGGGAATTCGCATACCCCTCGTTTACCAGTATGTAGCGGTGTTTGCGATCCTTAATGAAAATCACGTCAGTCGTAGCATCGATGATGGTGCGGGTTAATTGTTCGGTTTCCTTTACTTTTGTGTAGGAACGCGCATTCTGTACCGCAGCAGCAATTTGCGAAGCCAATGTCGTTTGAACCGCGATGTCTGCATCCGTAAAACGTCCAA
>Ga0180074_1000021_pt1 | contig 28581 bp, 68 predicted proteins | sample EasRiv366_16_10D_FD_121773 | JGI IMG/M metagenome (GOLD analysis project Ga0180074, IMG submission 121773) | Soil microbial communities from meander-bound floodplain in the East River, Colorado, USA - East River metaG ERMLT366_16_10D | ecosystem: Environmental > Terrestrial > Soil > Floodplain ...
GCCTTGTTGATAGCATCTGCCAGGGCAAACCCCGTCAGGTTATCAGAAATGCGGACAGACTTACCCTCGCGAGAACAGTCATTGCCCGCCGTAGCATAAACAATGCACTCCTCACTTACACCCTTGATGAGCATGGCCAGGGCAATAGCGGCACTCTGTCGACTCATGTTGGACTTACCAGACAAGTGACTTCCCATCGAGCCTGAAACGTCAACTACCACAATAGTCTTGCCCTTGATCTTGTCGACCGTCTTAAGACAGCCCAGCATAAGGGTTTCAAGTTCCCCACGGTACTTAGGAGCCTCTTTTTCAGCCGCAATAAAACGGAAAGGTAACACCTTGTCTGCCTTGCAGGACACGAGGGCCTGACGGATCATTCCCTCGTCCACGCCAGCATCCTCCATGTTACGGAGATTGCGCAAAAGTGCCATTGCCCCGAGCTTACGCTCAGAAACTAGGCGCTCCCAGGTTTCCTTCTTGTTGGCTCCCTTGCCCTCAGAAAGAGCTACTTCCCAAGTGTCTGGGGACTCAAGTTCCTTGTTGGCGAGCTTCTTCCAAAGGTCAGCCTGAACTTGATCCTTCGGCTTGGCATGGACCAGGAAGAGGGCATCCCTCAACTTGATTACAGTCTTTTTGTTTCCGGCATACTTCGAGAGTTGGTACTCATCAAAATGACCGAAAGCCTTAGCCAGGCCTTTCTTGACCTGGCTCGACAGGGGTTCCTTCTTTTCCTTCCAGTAAAGGGCTAGGAACTCCGAAATTTCATCGGCACGAGCTACGACCCTCTCAAGGGTCGAGGCAACAAGACCCTTATGGGAGTCTAAACGTGCCATTTCTCTCACGAGCATGAGAGGCACATGACGAAGCTTCTGCTTCTCACGAGCCTCAATAGCAATGCTTGCCACTGTCTGTGGGTCTACTTGCTTTACTAGCTCACGAATGTTGTCTACGACGGATGCACCATCCTCATAGGCAATATCTTCCCACAACATGCAGGCGAGGACCGCCCGACGAAGTGCGAGTTCTGGAGAAATTGTGCTGGCAACAGCACCGGTACCACCGGCCACACGGTATGGACCTGGGGAGGTGGATACAACTGAAGTTTTTGTTGAGGTTGTCATTGGGTTACACCTTGGGTAGAGCGTGTACTTGGAAAAGACGGAGAAAGTGAGACTCTGAGGGGAGTTGTCAGAACAAACGGAGCAGACTGGGTGAATAACAATTCGAAGTAACTGTTTCCTACACTAAACAACACCCAACTCAGAGAATCACTCAAAAAATTAGATGAAAGGGGCTCTTCACATCCCCTTCCATGTCCCGGTCAAAATTAGCTAATTAACCAGCTTGTTCTTCTTTTGTTCTTACTGGGGAGTTACGTCCCTGGCTATGACCGAACAGGTACTGAAGTCACCTGAGAGAGTTAACCTATCTCTCGGCCGGAGGGTCGTGTTAATGAGTTGAGCCTCTCACGTAGGTCAGGTCTCCTACGAACCGAAGTTAGGGGCATCGCAATCTTCTTTTGCTTTGCCCATCCACCCTGGAAGGAGTCGACCCCTCCAAAGTGTGCTCACCTTCATGCCTATGAGGGCACAGGGTAACGGTTGGCATACCCCTTAATTCTCAGTATCGGGGAGAATCACTACGCTCAGTTTGGTTGTACTCTGAGAAAACACCTACGTTTTAGGAACGCAGAAACCGAAGTTATTAATACTGTTGATGCCGGTCTTGGCGTTCTTCCACTTGGTGTCTTTCCTCGGAGGGAGGAGGACACAAGGGGACCAAGGCCCCGGGAGTTTCCTTGCCACAGGTAGGACAATACTTGGCCTCCTTGACAATCTCATGACCATGAGTAGTCAGAGTACGCTCCTTGAAATAATTGATATACTCCTTTTGACGACGTTCCAAAACTACCGTCGTTGGTATACCGTAGTAAGGTGCTCGGCACCCTGTGCAAATGAAAGACATGTGATTTTTTTACCTTAAACAGACATATTTCTGGAATGTGCGATAGCGGTCGTTGTTTTTTTGAATTTTGAAGTATCCGACTATCTTCGCCAAGAGAATAGTGTCAGTTTTTTTAAGTTGGTTTCAGAACTCTGAGATACGGTCTGGGTATCTTGCTGCCTTCCGGCTCTGGGATACTTTTTGTGGGCTTTATGGGCCCGATCAATAGTCTATTTTTAAGATGGATTTGAAGTAACCGAGTCTAACACTAGAGACCAACTTGAAATTTGTTGTGTAGGATTGTTCCTGTTAGGGGCTGCGTAGGCCGTAAGGTATACACTACGCCACCCGAATATCTTTGTATACCTGATTGTTGTCAGAGGCCCTTCTCGGCCCAATGAATGGTAATGGCGTCATCCCCAGTACCCCAGTACCCCTGACCACCACAGAAACGGCATCGGTGGCATAGCTTCCGAGCACTGTCATGGGCACAGTTATACCCTTCATTTTTACTAGGTAATGAAGAAAGGCATCCTTCATTTCTGCTTCAGTTAGGTCGTAAAAACGAGTTAACTTCATTGGCTTAGCACTCTTTCTATAGAACATCATCTGGCTTCTTTTTCAGGTTATAGGAAACTGCCCCAAGGTGCCCTTTGCACTCCGTGAGACGATAGTGAATCTGTTGCAGGTGATCCCGGGCATCATCAAGGTCGTCCCTGCCAAGGGATGCTTCCTTGAAGTCAGAGACCTGTGTGTCCAAGTCTCGAATTAGATTATGCAGGTCTTCGAGACGTTGCTTCAGCGTTTTGTTGGTATCCATACCCAGTGTCCTATGTGCGTCAGAAGTTCCTCAGGCAAAAAGTGAGTCCTACAAAAGAGGGCAACTTCTTCGTGGGTTGTCCAGTCATCCATAGAAAACCCTGAATTTCGAGCCCGCTTGGCAGACTCTACCAGAGTATACCTAGCATTAACCTGGATTTCGCCCAGGTCATCCACGTCAACTGGCTGTTGTTTTCTTCGTCTCATTGTCACTAGCTTCAACAGTCACCGAGGAGGTTCCTGTTTTCACAGTAATGGTGGTATCCTTCTTGTTGCTACTGGGTGCCTCTGTTGGCTGAGGAGTCTTAGGGAAAGCAAAGGAAGCAACAAGGTTCTTTTCTGAAACAACCAAACGGGTTCCACAACCTGAGCATCCTAGGACAAGAGTCCACTTTACTTCATTTTTGATGATTTCCTGACTCGGACTCCAGGTCAGTTGGTCACGGTCGGTGCACCCGCAAATTGGACCACTCATGTTGATGGTGAGACTCTTAAACACGGGCAGGCCATTTCTTGGTTTTCTTCCAGACTACAAACTCCGCTGGGGTACAACCCAACCAGACGTGCATTGGAATGATCATCTCAGAAGACTGGACCAGCATCTCCGCATTGAAGGCGTCAATAAAACGCTTCATGGAGGCCCTGTTATCAAACAATCCGGTGGCGTCAACATTGGTAGTTGATGCGACGGACTTGTTGGTAGTGTCAGACTTTGAAGACGCTAGTTTTCTGAGGAATTCTGTTTCTCTCAGGTTGATGGTCTTGCGACCCTTCTTGTCGTTGTTGTCTTCAGTCATTGGTGTTCTTCAGAGTGAATCTCAGCGTGGCAGTTTTGACAAACAAGCATACATTTATCGAGTTCTTGTCTAACCAGTTCCCATCTTCGAGCGATACCAAAGGCAGCGATTCCAAATTCTTTCTTAGATGGGTCCAAGTGATGAAACGTTAGAGCGGCCGGACATTTGTCATAGCCACAACGCTCACATTTACCACCCTTGTAGTCAATCGCTTTCTTCTTTTGTCTCCGACGCCACAAGGTAACAGTACAACTACCGCACTGTGTTTTCCTATGACCTAATCTTCTGGAGAAGATGAATTCTCTATTGCAAACCTTACATGTAAAGGCAGTTTTCATCTATCGTTGGCTCCTGAGGTAGGATTCGATAATCGAGTTTCGAATCCATACTTAAGTATATGCCAACTCAAAAAGAATTAAAGTGTTTTCAGTGTGGTGCTATTTTCAAAAGAGAACTTCGTCAACTTTACAAGCCTAAAACTGTTGTGTTTTGCTTTTGTACTAAGGAATGCAGCAGCACATTTCACACTAAGAGTAAAATGGTAGCGTGTGCTCAGTGTTCTAAACCAACCGAAAAAGCCTTACGGGATATATCAGAAAGTAAGAGTGGCAAGAACTTCTGCTCACGTTCCTGTGCAGCCACCTACAACAACACACACAAGACTATCGGAACCAGAGTATCAAAACTGGAGATTTGGTTGGCGACCAAGTTAGTCAAACTATACCCTACCATCGAATTCCACTTCAATCGAAAAGATGCCATTAATTCCGAACTTGACATCTATCTTCCCAATTTTGACGTTGCTTTTGAGCTAAATGGTTTGTTTCACTACGAACCAATCTATGGGCCGGACAAACTAGCACAGATTCAGAACAATGATACCAGAAAATTTCAGGCCTGTCTAGAAAGAGGAATTGAACTCTGCATCATTGATACCACTTCAATGCAAAAGTTCAAGGAACATAAGGCAACTAAATTTCTAGAAGTTGTATGTTCGGTCATTAATAAGAAGACAATTTAGCCATCAATTGATGTTACCAGCGAATGCCAACGTGGAGGCATTGTCTTTATCCGCCCTCCTGAGGTAGGATTCGAACCTACACCGAGGCAAGTTAACAGCTTGCTGCCCTACCGTTGGGCGACCCAGGAATGTTGTCATATAGGTATAAGCCCATATGACAATTTTGTTTTGGAGCTTGTTTGATTCCAACCCAAGTCTGGCTAGGACCCGGGTCAGCGTTTAAAATCTTGTGGTCTCGACATGTCTGTATTGCGAAACGGCCAGGTCTCGCTAAGGAACAGAACTAAGGCCTGTTTTTCTGTCAACTATTCAATTAATCATATATTATTTTGTGGCCATGTCGCGTAAAAGAAGGAACGCAATCAAGTTTGTTAGCTCCAAAAGGAGAACCTGCGCCCCTACTCCGTTATTCAATAAATTTGGTGTCGGTTAGCCAACGAAGTCAAATACTAACAGCCAAAGTCTGTTTTCGATGATGTGCTTTACCACCGGTGAAGTTTTGGTAGCTGTCCTAGCTGCCAGGTTACAAAAAACTTGCGGTGCATCGGCCAGTAGGCCTCAATGATGTAACCAAAAAGAATCAGGTGAAGGCCTGAAGGGTCTCCCGGTTCATCGTCTCCCTCAAACACGAGGGAACATACCCAGGGAAGAAGACTGTCTCTGTCCCAATCCTTGAGAGTCCATCCATTGTTAACGCGGAAATGCATAATTTTGTGAACCCATTCGACCCACAGCAGGGTTTGGGGCTGGCCGTGTTCGATACTCTAGAAAATTCTATTTCTCGTCAAGTCTACCAGGGAAGCATATAACGCTCATGTGGCGCCCCCTGAGTATGGACAACCAAGATTTAGCTGCATGACGGTCCGTCAGTATTTAACCCGAGGACTTGACGAACCAAGGCTTCCTCTTCGAACCCCCGTAGGGGAGTTATCCTTAAATCTATCAGACCCGAATATCCCTTTAAAGGGAATGGGGCTACTTCTTGCTTTTGGCCTGGGCAACCCCAGCCTCAAAGGCATCTACCAGGGCCTTCTTGATCTGGGTGATATGACAGTCGTGGTAGTCCAGGGCATCCCTGTTCTGAGGTTCCAAACTGTCAATGCGCAGGTGCTTCTTTACAATCTGCGTGAGAATGCCGTCAACCGATTCATTGCTTTTGGTCATCGCTTGTCTCGCCCTTTTCTTCTTTCAGAGGCTCCCTCTGAATGTTATCCGCAATCTGGGCCTTAAACATTGGGCCCGAGAAGCTTTCAACGCCAATCCATGGAGTCTTAACGAGCAACAATCCCCGATATTCCTTGGGCTCACCCTTGGCATCGAGGATCGTTAGTGGATGTTCTGCGCTGTAGGCCTCAAACCGGGCATCAGCCTCAAGAATCGAGGGTGCCTGAACTACCAGCAATTCCTGGCCATGCCACATGTGGAGGTTTGACCAGTATTTGAAGCTTTTGGTAGTTTGCGGTACGTCAGCCATCATATCCTGAGTATATCACGTTTTGGGCTGACCTGAAACCAAATAATTCACACGAAAGTCGTGAATGGTATCCTGGTTCATGTCGGAGGTACCGGTCTCGGGATCAACCTGGTCATCCTGGGTCCATCCGCATTTGTCGCACTCCTGCCCCTGGATCGTACGAGAAACGTCGATCGTGTCGTATCCGCAGCACATACAGGAAATGTCGAACATTCTCGGCTCCCTAGGTCAGGTTGGAGTATTCTTTATAATAGCACAGTTGGCCAAGGGTTTAAACTGAATTTGAAGGAAATAGCAGGACTTAAACCTGCATGAATTGGACCAGTTAACCACCAACTGGCAACTCTTGGGGTGGTTTTCCCCCTAGCGTCTATCTGTTCCGTACCTGAGGACTGACTACCTCAGCAGCCTACACGGGACTCTTTCCGCCATATTTCCTAGCGCTTCCACCAAGACTCGGACTTGGATTTCGATCTTCGGAGGATCGCGTGGTTCCTTTCCACTATGGAAGCTTCTTCATCCTAGCGTATGTTCGTTTCCGATGACAACATGCGCATACTACCTCGCACTTAGCTATCTCCGCCAAGACTGATTTACGACTATGATACAAACCATGACCAAGATTGAATTTCTTCTCACCCAAATGATCAAAGTCCATACAATACCATGGAAATTCTAATCCACAATCTTTGCATGGAATGCTTTTCTCTGTTCGAATGAAGTCAGCTAATTTCTTCTTATTGCGGGTCGCTTTCTTTTTGTAATACTCTTTGTTGGTTTGGTAATGTGTTCGGTTGTATCGTTTAAAACAGGCTTTGCAAGCAGACGCAAGTCCATCCACCTTCGCACGGTTTCGCGAAAATTTTTCAAAGGGTTGTTTTAGGTGACATCTTGGACAGGTTTTCATGGTGCCTCGCCTGGGATTCGAACCCAGACATGTCCGGTTAAGAGCCGGGTACTCTTGCCAATAGAGCTTGCAAGGCAAACGTGGGGACTGATTTCCTCAGTTTAAGGCTACTTCCTAGCGTCAGTCCCCGACCGACTAGGAAACAGGAGTCTGGATATCTATCCTCCAGACTAGTCAACGTCTAGACCATCTCACCCTATCCGTGGGAGCGACCACACGTCATCAGGACTATAGGCAGTTTTCTTTCGGGCGGCTGCCAAACACGGGCTTTTCTTAATCAGCTTTGGGTTTCTTTATTCCTATATGGTTTCACAATTCACAAAGAGGACTATCATCTTCAAAGGTAAAGGTGACAAAGCACCTCTGACCTAGGGATCTGCTCGTGCCCTACACATGATTATATACCGTTTGGGTTAAATAACGAACAAAGAGGAGGAATGAACTTGGGAGGTGGTTTCTAGGTTGGAGCCTAAAATAACCCTGGTCTAAAATGCAGGGTACATTACCGTTTATGCTAAACCACCTGGTTGTCTAAGTGGGATTCGAACCCACGTATCTGCCTTGGCAGGCAGCGTCCTTCCACTAGACGACAAGACACGCACCGTCAACAATAGGGCTACTTTGGATTGATCAGATCCGTTTTGCTAAATCCAGAAGGGCTCTTCCAACTGAGCTAAAAGGCCGGTGGGCCAATCCGGGGTTCGAACGCCGGGTCAACTTCTGAAAGCCTATCTCGGGCTTGCTTCACCCCGTGTACTTTGTGGTGAGCAACTATCCTTAAGATAACACACGGGGTTCTGTTTGTCAACCCTATTATCAAAATATTTGTAAGTCCTTGAACTTACTACTTAACTGGGAATTCGAGGACCTCAACAGTTTCAAGCTTTTCAAAATACCCCCGCCACGGAACATATCCCTCAATGAGATGCTTCTTCTTAGAGATGAGCTTCTTGGCAAAGTCTGAGAGTTTGTTGTAGTTCCACTGGTCGGTCATGTTGTCACGTCTGTCATCGAACTCAATCATTCTCTTGTCTCCCTCTGCCCTGCGGGAGTCACTTTGAATGCTGTAGATGTGCCAGGCTCCATGAGTCGTACCGAAGGTGTTTCCGGTCGTGTACCTCACCAGAACAACCCAAACTTTGTCAGCCTTGGTAACCTCGGGGGCAACTTCCTCCCTGTGATGGAAGAAAACGTCCTTGGGTAGGCTCCTGTAAATGCCTCGAATTTCGAAGTCGATGTGTTCGTCTTCTCGCTGAGCGAAGGGGCCTGATTCTCCCTCTTGGTCTTCTCCGCCAGTCCTGCTGGCCGTGTAGTCCACGTAGAGATAGGGAGTTGTATCCACCGGAGCGGTGGATGTCTTCTTCCTCTTGTTGGGGCCCCGAGTCTTTTTAGTTTTGGGAAAAGGCATCATATGGCTAACCTCTGATCCTAAGTCACAACCTTTTGCTTGTAAACCTCTTAGTGCCTTCTTCCTTCTTAATTGGTAGTCTTCCACTTATCCAGAATATACTCAGACATACCCACATGTAGGCCCACAGGAATTCAAGGGGTTACACGCCACAGGTTTAACTTGGTATTCGAGGGTGATAGGATTATCCCATGACTATCCCTGTCTCCAACACTCTCCTCAAGGTTGCCCTATTCCTGGCTTTTAGTTTATTCCTCCCGGCTTGTACGGCCGAGGACAGGTCCAGGCATGCCCTGGAGGCCCAGGGCTTTACACAGATTGATATGACCGGCTACGACATGTTCGGGTGTAGTGATGAGGACACCTTTTCTACTGGATTCATTGCCACCAACCCCAATGGTCAGAGGGTGACCGGGACCGTGTGTTGCGGGTGGGTCAAGAATTGCACCATTCGATGGTAAAGTCATCCTTACCTACTCTCAAGGTTGGATCCCTGTATCGACTCCGCAATGAGTCCAAGGGCCCTAGAACGCCCTGCTTCAGTGTGGTCACTAGGTACAAATTGGCCCTGGGCGATGGCACCCTTGTTGACTATGATAGTGCCGCAGCCAAGTTTTTTGTGCCGGGTCAGACCGTTCTCTATCTAGGTCAGGCTGAGGGTTACCTTAGCTGGAAGCTCAGAAACATCTTCGTTCATGAATTTCTCATCGACCAGAAGGTTTGCAAGATTCTGAGTGTTTTCAGCTATGGTGGTCGGGACACCGACTTCGAAAGGTTTGAGGATGCCTTTGAACTTATCGCAGATGCTCCCTAGGACATGTCTAAAGAGTCAGGCACCAACCGGAACTCTCATTCTGGTTGACCGACCTATCTTCTGTAACATTCTTCATCCCGGCCAAAAGAATGTCTGGCATTTCTATCACGAGCTAGCCGAGAAGCGCTTTGCACGACTAGATGAAAGTTTCCTGGTTATCGACGACAACCCAGAACTTCGTTTTAATCATGGCCCGGCATTCTTCGAGCATGGTAGTTCGGAACGTCTGCGTTACTCCTTTCTGGTGGGTATGTATCAAGAGAGGTACTACCTGATAGCCTCCAATCTGGAGTCAGAGATTGGCCCAGGGAGCTACTTTGTTGACTAAACCCCGTGCAGTTTCAAGAGGTTAGCCCTGCACTTACACAGGGAAATAAGTTGATATTTTGGTTGGCTTATGCTATTATTAAGGAATGAACGGTCGCCAAGTTAATGGGAAAACGTACCGCAAGCGTCGTACCGATCGCAACCATATCATCTACCTGATCCGGTGTCTCACCACCGGGGACACCTACATCGGTATCACCGTTGTGCGTGGCAGGGCCTTTAACAAGAGCCTTCACATTCGGTGGACGAACCACGTTTATCACGCCCTGGTCGAGGGACGCACTTTCCCCCTGCAAAAGCTGATCCGAAAGCATGGTCCGGAAGCCTTCGAACATGAAATTCTCAAGGTGGTCCGTGGCAAGGAAAGTGCCCACACTGTCGAGAAAAAGTTGATCAAGAAGCTGTGCCCAACCTTGAATGTGGAGTGTACCGAGAAGAAGCGCAGCCGGTGGGAGAGTCGTTAGTATGGCCTTTTCATTGTATTTTGGGACCGACAGGGCTCCCTACCTCAGGTGCAACCCCGGAAGTCTGACTGAGGGTGTTCATGCCTTGTGTCCCTTTGTGTGTGGCGACAGGGTTGAAGTGGTTGAGACTCCTGTGACTCCCCAACGGAAGGTATCCATTTTTCCCTTGGTACTGGTTTGGCGTGAGGGTTTTGGATTCTGGTGGATTCCGGAGCATCACCTTTGTCTTGCTCCCAGCCAGCGGAAGAAGCAGCACATCCCCGGGTCATGACTCCGAAAGAAATCATGCCCGGTAGGTTGTATGAGATTGGATGGGAGGATCGCGATCCCGGGCCGGGATCCTGTGTCATGCACAATACAGAAACAGGGAGGCATGCCTGGATTGACTGCGGAGAAATTGTGCTGGTGTTGGCCGCTCTTCGAAAACCAGGGGACAAACAAGACATGATTCACCCCGATCATGGTGTTGCCCGAATTCTCTATGGAAACTGCGTTTACGACATTGACGCCTATTTCTTGACTAAGGCGGTGGGGTGATCCCCATGAATATTCAATTGGGCAAACTCTATCGCTTCAAGGCATCTACCACAATGTGTAGGACGGCCCTTGAGTGGGATGAGGTTGTGATGGGAACAACCAAGGAAGCCACCTTATTTCTGGTCATGCACTCTATCGTGTTGCCGGTAAGGTTACCTGACTCAACTGAATGGACAAATGCCAACCATTTCCTCAATCATTCTTTTACAGCCCCAGCCAACTATGTGGTGGTCTTATATGAAGACAAACTTTGGGTGGTGAACGAATTTGACCTAGAACTAGTCTAATGCTTTACCAAATCAAACTACCTCAGTACCTGTACCACATTGAACTCGGCACCCCTGGCGGAAGTTCCTCCGGGTGGCCTCGTTGGAATGTTATTGGCACGGAGACCGGATTTAGAGACCAGGATGACTTTGAAAGAATGGTTGGGGCATACGGTCTGAGGCTTCCCGGGGAGGTCTATCGGGTGTTGGACTACTCACAAGGACCCAGAATTCTCACAGGTCTCCAGCCGTTCCTTGTGAATGAACAATATTTTGCAGCCGACCCAGAGTATCTTCAGGAGATTCCAGAAGGTGAAACACCGCCATGAGTCGACTTCAAAGACTTGTTGTTGACAAGGGCCCTAAGAGTGACGGCTGGTTGCTTGCAAGCGAGGTCGTCTATCGTCATTGGCTCCATGAGAGCATTTCCCACATACCCCATGACTGTAGGACGTTCTGTGCCTGGCAAGTCACAGGAAAACAAATTTGGGTCCACGCATCCTGTGTTGTACAAGTTATGCCTGGTCTGGTGAAAAACCAAGCAAACACAGATACCACCTGGCTGATTGCAGTCTTCGATGGAAGTAGGATGATTGCGGTGAATCGTCATAACCTTCAAGCCATCCACGAGGAGGAATCCCTGTGACTAGGTCGTCTGACAGTTTTGGGTGGCACTACACAAATGTGCTCGTAGGGAAGTATGGCGAGCAATTTTGGCAGGGAAGTCTTGTACGAGCAATGGAGATAACGAGTCCGGGAAAGACAGAACCCCAGATGTTTCGGTGCTTCAGAGATGATAAGGATGGGGAGTATTATCCCTTTAGCTACGTCACCAAAGGGCGTTATAGTGCGGCGGACTTGAATGCCTGTGAGTCAATCAGGGCTGAATCTATAGATGCGTTGTTGATCGTGGCAGTTACTCCGGATGTTGTGATTGTTCACTTCAACGAAACCCTGTATGCCATTCTTCGGCACTGGTTTGTGAATAATTATTTCACCGTAATTGCAAGGCCCAGCACGTAATCTCCTTCGACCTTGCTGACAAAATGGTGTACACTCTACTTGAAGTGGTGTGAGGTGATTATATGACAATTGCAATCTATGCCGGTTCTTTCGATCCTATTACGAAGGGTCACATGAGCATCATTCTCCAGGCGGCCCGAATGTTTGCCCATGTCAGGGTTTTGATGGCTGTGAATCCCGACAAGAAGTACGTTCTTCCCTTCCTTGAGAGGATGCAACTGATTCAGCACTGCGTTGGGCGTATTCCAAACGTGAGTGTGGATCATACCCAGGGATACGTGGTGGAGTATGCCCGAGAGATTGGGGCAAACTTTCTGGTTAGGGGCGTCAGGGGAGCAAGTGACGTGACCTATGAGTTAGAACTTGCCACCGAGAACAAGAACCTAGCCCCCGAGATTCAGACCGTTCTTCTCCCTGCTGACCCCAAGCTGGCTGAGGTGTCTTCCTCAAAACTCAAGGAAATGATCAAGGCCGGCAAGGATGTAAGCCAGTGGTGTGACCTGGACGTTGCCCAGGCAGTCAGAAGGCAGCTCCTGTAACCCGTAATGGAGTGTTTGAAGTGACAACACTAGAAATAACGAAGTACCAAGTTGGGGACAACTTCATGAAAGACCTGTGGTCCCTGAAGGCTGGGAAACTCATTTGGGTTCTCAAGGGCGCCCACATATTTCCCTGTAGCAAGTGGGGATATCGAAAAAGTTCCAAGAACCCACGTACCAATCGACTTTCAATCATCCCAACTAGTGTGGTAGGAGATACTTGGCATCTCAAGGATGACGAGGTGGCCACTTTCCATGAGCGCCTGCGTCATTATATGGTAGAGGAAAACTCCCTGGCCATGGTTGTGATGGTTGAGCCCTATATGTCAGGTGGAGACTTCAAAATAGAACTACTCCTGAATGACACAGTATACCTTGTCTGGGGCGCCTCCTTAAAGTTCAAGTTCATTTCTGACCACACCATTGAAGCCTTGGAGAAAGCCCTTGAAGACACAGATAGCACCCTATAGATTCGCTGACGCCAAGAGTACCTTTGTGGAGATTAACGGTGGCCACCGAATTATCAGGGCTGACAGATTCAAGCCCGGAATGTTGATGGTTTTAAGAAATGACTATCCTGTCATGCGACACTTTAAGGCTGGAGATAATAACCCGCTACTTGTCGGTGATCCTCGAAAATATCCGTATTTCAATGCCGTATTTCTTGGGAGTGACAATCCAACGGAACCTGCCAAGGGTGAAACAATTGTTATGATCGTGTCTATGGATCAACTTACTCCTGGTGGTGAAATCTGGTTGACCGTCTTACATGACGAAATTTATTACCAGGTTCGTCACAATGCTGGAATAAAGCAGCTTTTATGGTCATCAGAAGATGAGAGTTGAAACCCGGGAAATAACATGTTATCCTATAAGTCTAGGTAGCAGTGTCAGCGGTTGACTTGTGGGGATCGTTTCCCCTTTACCTTGGAGGCTAATAGTCCAGAAGGACGCAGGAAGGGTTCAATTCCCTGGTGCCTTGCAAAAGGCAAATTGGTCTGTATTTGGGTTCAACTCCCAAGCTTGCTACCTAATCAATTTCTGAAAGACACACATGGCATTTCGAGACAGTAAGATTAGTCTAACAACCATCCTGACTCCGGAAGACGTAAACCGGGCCATTGCAGAATTTGTCATGCGTCGGCATCAGTGTCAGAGCACCTGGCAGGCCGACCTTGATTGGTCCTTTGATATTCGCCTCCGGTCGGGTCTCACTCAGGAAGAGGCCGAAAAGACCGTTAAGAACGTCAAGATCACCGAAGTCAAGGTCACGATGAGTAAGAAGGAATGAACCCAGAAGTCTTCATAGACACCGGCAAAGAAATTCGTCCGGGCGACATTGTCATTTGTCATGCCCCACGGTCCACTCCAACTTTGTATCGTACCAAGGATGACATTCGAGTCTATTGGGTTCATGGTCGTATCGTGGACTATCACCCGAGGTGCCTCCCTGACGGTACCATTGTGATGTACCTCTCAACAGAGATGGTAGCCGGGTATACGTGGGCCAAGGTTCTCTACATAGACAGCACATTTTATGTCTCAACAAAGTTTAAGGAAAACCAATGGTGGCAAACCGACCGATGGGGAACACCTCTGTGATAACTGACCGACAGATTGGAAACATGTTCCACGAAAATGGCCGCTTCTTCGAAAAGCTAGAGCCGGGAACTATCCTGGGTCTTACGCCCCGGATTTTCACGAGCATTGGTATCACAATCGAGCCATGCATGTGGCCGGATGGTTCTGTAGATATTGGCAGAACGTATTCTATCCGTTCTGAGGCAGATGGAATTACCCTCAAGAAGGGAATGATGGTGATGTTTCTCAAGGCCACAGCTATTGAGGAACGGGATGAGTGGGCCGTGGAGGTTCTCCACGATAACAGAATCTGCATGTTCTGGGCAGCGGATGCCAAGATGGAAGTCGTCACAAGTAAGTCAGGGACCTAATAATGGAAAATCGTGAAACCTTCTTTGCTCGCCTAACCCCCTTTATGCCTCCCTCGGAACTCCGTAAGGTTGAGGTAGCCTACATGATGTCCAAATTTGGGCACAGGGCTCAACTCCGTAAGGAAAAGGATGAAAAGGGAAACCCTGTTCGTTATTTCGAGCACTGTCGTAGGGTTGCCCTGATTCTCATCGACAAGGGCGAAGTCAGGGACTGGCGGCTGATCTGTGCTGCCCTCCTACATGACGTTCTGGAGGACACCAGGGACATTACCGAGGAGATCATCGAGCACCTCTTTGACGCCCGGGTGTGTCAGATTGTGAAGCTTCTTTCTAAGCGGCCCAAGGAAGGTTACCTGGATAGACTCCAGAAGTTTGGGGATGCCGACGTTTATCTGATTAAGGCTGCTGATCGCCTTGACAATCTCTCCCACATGGAAACGGTAACGGTGGACTTCATCAACAAGCAGGTGACCGAAACCGAGGACAAACTCATGCCCATCTTCCGTCAGGCTGCTGACCACAGAGTCACCAAATTGTTTCTCCTGATCAATGTAGCCATAGAGAATCTCAAGCAGACTGTGGTCGACCACAAGGGTATATAAGTTTATGCCGCCCAGCACCGACCACGACTTCAAGATAGCTGAGAATGAGGACCTAGCAGAATCCTCCTCAAGGCTTTATCGGGTTTTTACGGATCGGTGTGAGGGTCGTTACCTGGTGAAGAATGTAGAGCCCTGGCATGATGGAAACATGACCTGGTCATATGAGGCCCCAGAAAAGCAATCCCCAGATTTCAAGCTTGAAAGAGGCGCTATAGTTTTGCGGTTGGATGGCATGATTATCGATGCCCTTTGGAGAGGTGAGATTCCTGTCTTCTATAAGGAACGTGTGGTTTCCGTGCATCGGCAAGAGCTTTCGTTAGTTTGGGGCCATGACCTCTATGTCATCCAAGATTGACCTAAAACCAGGGGCAATGTACCGGCTCTATTCTCACAATACGTCGGGATACGTTCGCCTGTTTTTCGCACCCGAGTCTTATGATGCCCAGGCTCTTAGAGACGTTAAAGGGCCTGCATTTGGGCCCTTAATTCGCGATACTCAGATTGTTATGTATCTGAGCATACAAACAAGTGGAATGGGTAGGCACGTTTACCTCAGAATTCTCTGGGATGACAGGATCTGGAACTTGTCCTATGAGAATCTAGGAAATAAAGTAGAGAATATCTGATATCCTGTGGGTGTATGCCCTATCGTACCGCAATCAATGTAACTCCCTCAGACAAGCCCCTCAAGTCCTGTTGGAAGAGACTCAAGTTTCACACCTGGTATTTGCAGAAGCCAGAATTTGACACCGACCGTGGACCAGCCTTTGCCCTTGGTCAGGATAGGGCAACCCTTGAGGCCACCCTCGTGGTTTGTCGGGGATGCAACCAAGTTGCAGGAAAGGCCGCCTACGTGAGCCTGGGCATGTTTCTGGATGCCTGGAAGAACACACCCGGACTATGACCACCTTCATGCGCAAGTACCGACAACGTTTCAAGGAAGGCGACCTGGTTATCATTGGTAGCCTGGATCCTCAGGGCCAGTTGTATTCCTGGTGCGGAAACCCTCATCGGTCTCACTATTATGCAATGGGCGTAGTGATCGGGAAGAAGTACGGAGATCTCATTTGGACGCCGGGAAGAAGCATTCTTACCCCAACCTTTGCCATTCTTTTGAAATACAACGTTCAGACAGAACACCCGGGATTTGCAGCCATTAACGAAAAAGTCTCTCGCATTTTGTGGAATGGCCATATTCTGGCTGTTGACCCCGGAGTGGTTTTTCCTCTTGATGTTCCCGGGTTTACCCATGAAATCATGGCCCCGGTAGGCGAACTTAAAATCTAGATTCAAGTACCTACAAATAAGTTGATATTCCCTTCTGGGTGTGTTACCCTAAAAAGGTGACAAATATCAAGGGCACGTGGATCCAACCGGGAAAGCTCTACCGTTTGCGCAGCATGGGGTCGGTTGAAGGCCTAGAGGTTGCCTACACATTCATACCGGACGATGACGGTGATTTTTGTTCTGACATAATCCCGGCTCAGGAGATTGTCCTGGTCGTCGACTGTAGGTCACAATACATCGGGCCAAGTGGGCTTGAGGTTATAACCATTCTATTTGGTGAGCAGACACACCTAGTTTGCCCCGATTGTTTGGTGGAGATGTGACTTCCGTCAGCAACAAAGACAAGTTTTCCCCTGGCCAGCTTGTCAGGTTGTATCCTCCTAAGGGTTACCTTGGAAGAACATCGGGAGATTTCATCTCCCTTAAGTCGACCGTCCCAATGCATCCTAGGAAGTATGTGCCCAAGGGAACTGTTGTCATGTTTCTCAGGTATGGCGGCGGAGGAGACCATGCCCTTGTTCTTTTCGAGGAAAACGTTTGGCTGGCGAAAATGCGCTTTATGCGACCCTGCAAGAGGCCTCGGAAGGCATACGACAATGTCAACCACTCGTAATTTCACGGCCGGAATGATTGTGGCTTCCTGTAAGGCGGCCACTGGACTGTGGCAATCTGGTGTTGGTGGGTTCGGCCAGCGCCACACTAAATTTCCCATCGGAACCATGGTAATGTTTGTGAGGTACGCCGGGTGTTTGCCTTTTGAAAGAGACAACCCTCCAATTTCTGTTGTCTTCCATGATGGTACTCTTTGGTTTGCCCTTTCTGAAAGTTTGAAACCCTATGAACACCCTACAAGCTCGTCTAGTCCCTGGCAAGATTTACCAGGTATCCTCGACACAGGAAGGTAGTGGCGTGGTACGTCTTCTTAGGGTTCAGGACCTAGGTCTTGGTCCTCTTGTTGACGAAGAGTGTGTTGTTCTCCTGGTCGATATTAAGTTTGATATTCGGGCCTCCGGAAGGGGAATGCAAATTGGTGGAGCCGGTAGCGGAACGCCCATTGTTCTCTACGAAGAGAGCCTCTATCTGATGAATGCCATCAATTTCGGAAAACAGATCACGCCGTGATTCACCCTGACCTTGAGGTTGGCAACCTTTGTCGGTTTCGACAAACTCGTCCGAAGGCGCCCAGCTTGATTCTTCTTTATTCTGCAACAACCAGGGTGGACCTTATCTCAACGCAGGCTTTTCGTAAGCTAACTGTCAACTCCAAAATGGGACCTTTCCTGTATCTTGGTCCGGATTTGTTAAGTGAACAGATTCACATTTTCTGGTATGATGAACGGAAGTGGTTTACTCTGGACTTGGATATTTTTGAGGTGGTACCGTGGCCGTAAATTGGGGATCGATTCTCATGGGTGAGGATTGGGGACAGGTTCTGGGGCAGATGATTGCCCGGACTGAGGGTCGTGTGGCTTCCTGGAAGCAACGGGTTCAGCAGGCCTATAAGGCCGGGGACAGAGACCTTGTGGACCTTTTCAAGGAATGTCAACATGATGAAGAAAGGTTCCTAAAGCGTCTTCGCAAGGAAAAGACTTGTTGGAATGATGGCGCCTGGGAATGGATACTGCATCAGGATCACACCAATGATTGACCCAAACATCAAGCCCGGGATGCTGTGTATGCTAATTCAGCATGGCAAGGCTTCCCAAGATACCATTCTTCTTGCTCCGCCAATCACAAGCAACCTGAATAACCAACGCCCCAGGGAGTTTCGACTCTTTCCGGAAAGGAATGAGGATGCCATGCCGATGCTTTTTCTTGGTTTCGATGTGGTCGACCCAAGTCTCGATGGAATGCTTTTCCTCATTGAGGAAAGGGTGTATCTTGTCGTGGATGATGATTGGTTTGCCATTGTTCCCTGGCCTGAGGATTGTATCCGTGCTAGTTGAAATTCTTCCACACACCTACTTGAATCCCGTTGTTCGTAATGACAACGGTGAGTATGAAGTGGCCGCCTCTCCCTCCAGGGGCCTCAGAGGAGGTTACAGTCACATGTCCCGGCTAGCCCTGCTCTTGCCGTTTACCGCCAGGTTCATGCATGAGAGGTGGCCCTTGATTTTGCTAGAAGAAACCTTGTGGAGCGTGCAGTCTTGTCGGCTAGACTATGCTCCGGATTTCGAAGCCTGGTTGAAAGTCGGTAACTCACCGTGAATATTCCTTTGCCAGGAGATCTCTGTACAGTAGGAGACAACCTAGATCAGTGGCTTCCCCTCTTGTACAAAAGTCCGGAGGACATTCATTCACGTCTTTTTGGTGAAGGGTTCCTAACGGTAACTCGAACGGTGATTCGGGGCGATCAGATTGTGATGTTCCTGAGTGTTGGTCACGTGGCTTACCAACCGGTCTATCGAATCCTATGGCAAGAAAGCGTCTACTACACCCTAACGCCCCTTCATAACATTTCAACTGCACGAAACGACAGAATCTGTCGCTAACCGCAGACAGAATATTATGTTGATATTCAGCACCAAGGGTGATACTCTTAGGGTGTAAGGATAGGTGCGTGTCATGGCTACCAAGAAGTACAAGGGTCGTCACGGTCGTTGTCCGCTCGGGGGCATTCGTGGGGTTCGGTTTTACAGTCCCGGCGGAACCAAGTCAAATTCCACCCTGCCTGCAACTCATTTCTCGTGGCACTGTAACTTCTGTACCCTTGGTTTTGGGGAGTGTCACCAGGACTATGAAGGGTGCTCCGCCCGGTCCCGTGGAGTCCCTTTCCGGACGCTACAGGCCGTCCAGGAGGCTGCTAGGAGTCACCTTGACCGGAGGCATGGACACCAGGCCTACAGCCCCAGATACGCTGTCCGTGCCACGGTTGTGGGCTATCGGACTGACCGTAGAACCCGGGAGGGAACCAGGGCTGTTTTCCGGGACACTGTGAGCCTGTAAGGTCGTGTATACAGACATGAAACCGGGCGACTTAATTCGGGCCCAAAGCCGGGATGTCAAGGGTTTTGTCTACATCACATTTACCGGAAATGCATCTCACCTAAGTCGTCTGAATGATGGGGAAATCGGCATGGTTGTAGAGGTGATCCCGGGTAAGTCCACGCAAAAGGATCCAATCGTGAAATTCCTTTACGATGACACGCTCTGTATGGGAATGGCCAACGATTTCATCGTGGTACTACGCACATGAAGACCGACAAGTCTGTAAGCTATCAGAATTTCTACCCTAATACCGGGTCGCTCTGCATTTTACGGGAGTCCCTAGAGAAGGGAATAGCGCTATTAAATGAGGACTGCAAGCGTATTGGCACCCTAAAACCCAAGGAAATCATAATGTTTCTGGGTACAGATCTCCGGATTACACCCTACCCTCATCTGGCGTTTGGGAAATGGCTCTGGAAAGACCGGGTTTGTTATACCTGGCCTGAGGACACCGCACGACTTTCCCGACTGGACAAAGGAGCACTAAGCCTGTGAATGTACCGGCTGGAAGTCTTTTGGTTGCGCACACTTGGTGCGGTTACGCTACCGGGATACATGTAATTGACCCGGGACTTCACTACCAAAAGCTCATCGGCAACGGGGAAATTGTGGTCTTTCTAGGACACGTTACCCACAACCCCAACCAAATATTCCCTAGGATTCAGGTACTTTGGGGGGACTTAGTTCTTGAGGCCTACGCCACGGATTTTGGCGTCTACACCCCGCCACCATCAGACCAACCGTAAGTAAGCGAATCCCTTAGGGAATAAATATTCCGTAAATAGGTTTATATTCCTTGTGGGCCGTGCTATATTAAGAGGGTAGCAAGTCGTTAGGCAACCGGGCGAGATAGCCCGAAACTAGAGGAATGCAAGACACCATGACGCTCATTGCCCTTGGCCAGCCGAAAGTCACCGATACCACGAACATTCTGGATATCGAGGTTCCCGCCCAGCTTGAGGTGAACGTCCCCACCGGGTTCGCCCACATCGATGCCCTCTTCGCTGGCGACGGCGTGACCCCTTCCACGGCTTCGATCGTGACCGGAATTCCGGGCGCTGGCAAGACCACACTCATGCTGCAACTTGCGGATGCCATCACCCGCTCGGGGCACATTGCCGTCTACAACACGGGCGAGGAAAGTCTCTACCAGGTTCGCAAGGTCGTTCGTCGGCTCGGTCTGGAACACGGTTTCGTGCCGATGTACGAGACGGAAACCAAGACCCTGATCCGGAAGATCAAGGCCATCCAGGCGAAGAACAAGGGAAAGCAGGTTTTCCTCTTCGTTGACAGTCTCCAGTGCATGGAGGTTGAGCGTGAAAAGGGCAAGCGTGGTCGCCCGGCTAGCCATGGCAACATGGAAGTGGAAACCACGGCACTTCTGACGCAGTGGGCCAAGGAATCCTATGGCGTCCTCTTCCTGATCGGCATGGTCACGAAGGATGGAACGTTCGCAGGCAAGCAGAAGATCCGCCACATCGTGGACGTGCATCTTCACCTTGGGGTGGACACGGATCGCAAGTCGGAGACCTACGGCAACCGTGTGGCCTCCATGGAAAAGAACCGTTTCGGTCTCGCCGGTGTGGAGTATTCCTACGAGATCAACAGTCTCGGGGTTCACTTCGAGATGGGTGTATGAGTCGTGATCGCTACCGCCGCCGACCTTCTACTCTTCTCACGAATCGATGAAGCCCAGGCCAAGGGTCTGTCCCTTTCCTCGCCGGAAGGTGAGACCCTTGTTGCCGACGTGGTCTTGGCGGTAAAAACCGGAGCAGACGCTTCTAGAAGTGACCTGACTTGGCTTAGGGCCGCTCAGCATGTAAAAGACCATGGGGGACCGAGTGCCCCCGATCCGGGTGGAGTAACTGCGATTTGGTCGAGGCTTCAGTCATGGACTGCTCTTCTTTTGAAAGTGCATGCTGCTTGTGCCAGTGAAGTTTTATGCATTACTTCAATATCGACCGGACTTGCTGAAATTCCTGCTCCTGGGCCGATTGTTCCTTTTACTTTCAGGGATTGCGATGTTCGTTGGACTATCCTTTCGTATCATTTTCACAGCATGGTTCTTGCTGACGACAATGGAGACGAAGAATTGGTAAGGTTGCATGCCCATGCTGCCTCTGAGATCTTAAAGCAAGAGAACCTCTATACCACGACCAAGGATTATCGTCTTCAGCAGCCGACTGATCTGTTCGGGAAGATTCAATCGAGGCTTGGCCAGATTTTGCAAAAGTACGACATTGATTACCGGAGAGATCGCCATGTTTCGTATTCGAATCCTTACCAGACTCACTGAGTCTGAGTGGTTGAAAAAGACGCACCTTTATCAGTCCAAGAGGACTTTTGACCAAGGCCAGAAGTATCACAAGCAGTGGACTAAGGATTGGTCTGTTTTTGAGACGGTGATGGTTCCGGAACGATTCAACGGAAAGCGGTGGGTACAAGTCCAGAAGAAATGGACGCACAAGGTTTCATGCTAAAGACCCTCGAAATCGGGAAAATCTACTATTGGAACAGTAACAGCCCAGAATTCGAACAGGGACAACCTGTCTTGGTAGTTGAGTGGGACCCTGATCCCTATGAACAGGACTACACGCCCTGGAAGGTTTTGATTGACGGGGAAACCTGGCAGATCGCCGCCAGTGAGGTGAGCGAAAAGCCAAAGTATGCCCGCAAGAGATGTTCATAATCCTTAGGGATTTCAACTAGTTACGGCTCCTTGAATATGAGAATATTCGGTGTAGATCTGTCGTCAATTCTGCTATTATTAAGGAATGAAGGCAAACACACTCAAGTGGGTCAGTAACCTGGTCGTTGGTTCGGAAGTCTACATCCGTTGTCTGCGCTCAGATTCGGGTTGCAGCATGGCGTCAGTGGATCACCCTGATCACGCCCTGCAACCTCTGGTGAAGTGTCGGATTGCCCAGGTTGACGTTTGTGGTGTCAAGGATCTTTACGGTCTCGTTTGGGCGGACACCGGAAAGCCGGTGGGTCTGCCGATTCACCCCTGGAATCTCCTGGACATGCATGGCGACCTTCGTACCTTTCCGGTGGCAGCCTGATTATGGGTACCAAGGCCATTTTCGCTGTTGGAGCCCAGGGCGGTAGGTGGAACCGGGGAGAGTACACCCTTCCGGGTCACTACACCAAAATTCTCGGCATGTGTTCGGATGGATTCCCGGGGAACCTCTGTGACCTTGCGGCTGAATTCATGGAAACCGCCAAGGAACTTAAGGTTCTCACTACCCTGACCTACAAGCATGCGAACCTCAAGGCTGAGGTTCACTTCGCAGCGGTAGAAAAGGTGTTGAAGGCCATGGTTGCCAAGCACCCGGATTGGCTCTTCCTGGATGAGGAGCAAAATGCGGAGTGGGTATCCTGGTCTTGTGTGTTCGACCCTCTCAACTGCATGGTTCAGGTCTATGAGGGCAGCATGGAACGTGAGGTTGACTTTTCGGTGATTATCCGGGATCCGGGCACCAAGCGGTATGTTGCCTCGCCTCTGCGGCATGCCAAGTAGGAGCCAAATTGGCCGATAAACTCGTAATCGGTAAAGTTTGCCGGGTGAGAGTGCTACCCTCTACGGCAGAGTGTCACGCTGATGATCGAATTGCAGGAAAAAGTGCCCTGGTGATTGAGGCTAGTGCCAATGGGGATCTCAGAGAATGGTGGAAATGCTTGATTGAGGAGAAGTTCATTTGGTGTCATGAGGATGAGTTGGAGCCCCTGACGGATGAAACATAGCAAACCCAAGGAAAGCACCGAGCCCAAACTAGAAGATATTCAGGTTGGTAAGCTTTATCGAGTAACTTCGAGGTGGTGTCACCGGGCAGTGACTGATTCTCGGGCAGGAAAATTCGCCTTGGTGGTGGCCCAGCATGAGGTGACCCAGCCTACCGATTCTGGCATGAAGCACCTTTTTAGGTGCCTGGTTGATGAGGAGTATGTTTGGCTGATAGTTGGTGAGGTGACCTGGGTAACATCCAGGGCGTGTGACTGTAGAAAAGGCTAACTTCCGTGAAGATCAGGATTGGAAAGGTGTATCGGGTTGCAAGGGCAACGTGCTTTCCCAATAGTGGAAAGATTGCCTTGGTTATTGGAGAACCCTCCGAGAATGAATATGGGGCCTTTGTTTGGTGGCCCTGCTTGGTTGACGAAAGCATTACCCGAGTTTTTGTGTTGGACCTGGAATCCCTAGAGGAAGAAAATGATTGAAGTCGGTATAATGGCTGTATTCCTAGGTTCACAAGAAGTGCCCGTTGAACGAGGAACGTTCTGTCTTGTGATCAAGAAGCACAAGTCACTCAAGTATTGGAGAGTCCTGATGGAAGAGAAGCTCTGGTGGATTCACGAAGAAGAATTGAGACTACCATGAAATACAAGTTCTATGACACCTTCACTTTCCTCAGGAGCCATCCCTGGAAGTTCAACCCCGGGGACCCACAGTTTGTGGGCTTTGTAGTCGTGGTTTCTCTGGCTGGTGGTAGACTGGCCCTGTGGAATCCTCGGGACCTTCCGAGGATAATGGGATAATCTCTCTGTGACTAGCTCTCCGAAATTCATAGCAGGAACCATGTGCATGTCTGACGTACCTTGCGTCAAGATTTTCCCGGAGGGCACCAATTTCTGGGTCAATGGAGACCCCGCTACAGCCAATTTTGGAAGTCCGCAGTTCTTTCTCATTTTGGGCACGGTCTCTGATTTGGAAACTCCGGCCCCGGTGGACTACATTATACACGAGATAGTTTATGTGGCCCTCTGGAACGAGAGGAAGGTTTTCGTTCCCGAGAAGTGGTTGCAACCCGTACGCTCACCGCAGGAGAATAAACAATGAAGCGCCGAATTTCCGATTTTGTCTGGAACCTACTTTCTGCTGGCCTTTGGTGGCTGGTGTGACGCACACCTGTGAAGCCTACAGATAACAAACCAGATCTGGTCCTGATTCCGGGAGGGCTTTACCGAGTAAAGCAGATTCACGGCGTCTTACGCCGTACAGCAGTGTTAAGGGATCTTTCTGGTTGGGCAAAACCAGAATATCACTATATTGGTCCATCCGAACTTTTCATGATTACTCGGGTTGATGGTGCTACGGGTGGGCATCGTTTTGTTGAAATCCTTTGGAAGGATGACCTCTGGATTTGTCCTAAGAGAGTCCTGAAAGAAGCCCTGACATGAACTCTTCCAATACGAAAGTTGTTGGCGGTCTTTACCAAACTGTCCGTTCTCCTCTCGCTCTACAACTTAAGGATTATCATCTGCGGTATTTTAGTAACCATAAGATTGCCAAGGGGAGACCATGTTCTCGTCCTTGCAAATTACGTTGACCGGGACGGCACCGAATTCGTTCTGATTCTTCACAACAACATAACTTGCTACATTGAGTCTGATAGTCTAGATTTTCCGGTATGAACCTCGAAGTTGGAAAGCTTTATCAGTTGGCCCCTGCTTTCCTCCGGGAAATCACTGTCACCTTTTGGAGACAAGGCAACGGATATCCGGCTATAGAGGTTGCTATAGGTACTATCGTTCTATTGGTTGCAATGCCCTCAGAAAACCGAGACAGGTCTGATGCCCTTGTTCTTTGGGAGGACGCTGTTTGGTGGTGCGACTCCTTTTGTCTTTTCCCTGTCGATGAAAATCTAGATCCGGATTCCTATGCAAAACATGCATGAAATGGTGCCAGGTCACCTTTACGTTACCACTGAGGGTTATTACTTGTGTTCGGCTTGGGGTGAGTGTGGTCCCTCTATTAAAAGAGGAACCGTGCTCATGTTTTTGCAACCTGCTTGGGAAGGCAAATTAAACGGCAGCATCTTTGCTAAAGTCCTATATGAAGACAGAATTTGGTTGATCAACATAACCAAATTGAAACTTGTGGAATATGAAGTTTAAATCCGAAACATTCGGTGATATTGTAGAGAGGTACCCAAACAGGGAAAAGTGTTATGAGTCAGAAGACTAAGAATCGTCGGAAGATCAAGCGCCTGGCAGACAAGCGAGCCAAGAAGGCCTCCATGAAGACTCTCTATGAGAGCTATCGTGACGCAGGAAAGAACACTCTTTCCCGGCGTAACAAGAAGGCCAACCAGAAGTCCAAGGGTCGTGTGGCTACCATTCGGCATACCACGAGCCAGTGCGGCAATCCTGGGTGTGTGCGTTGTCAGGGTGTGAACTTTGGTCCCTTCCTGAACAAGGAAGGCAAGCCGGAAGGCATGCCTCAGTGGATGTACCAGCTTTGGGCTGCTGAGGAACTAGTAGCGGCCTGACCATAAGGGAGGCATACCTAATAGTATGCCTCCCCTACTTCTTTTCGGGCTTGTCACCATCGTACTCGGATATTGGGCAACCATCGAGACTTTTGAAACTCTCGCCCGGTATATTGCCCAAAGAAAGTAAAGCGGCGTCATGAATTTTCTTCGAAGGATTTACCAGAAGCTCAGTGACTTCAAGTGGTATCTCATCGGTCGTGGGATCTATGCCCTGATGACTCTAGAGGATACTCACAAGGAACTACAGAGGCAGATGGAAGAACAGAAGAAGAAGGCGGAGCAACAGAAATGATTTCTGTCCTTTGGAGTCTTGTTAGGCGGGCTTGGTATACTCGACGGCACAATTACGTTCTTGGAATGCCTCCTGGTGTGCTCCCCGCTCGATGGGGTATTCCCTATCCTCTTATCCTATTTCGGGATGGCCAGAGAGTGGCTCATGCTGGAGCAGCGAAGATTCAGGGACGTTTGGTAGTGTCTCTAGACCAAGATGGCCGCATTTGTGAAGTTTGGTACAAGGAATAACCATGTTTCCCCTTAAAGACCTGTTGAACTATGCCCTGATGTTGTTCTGGTGGGGTCTGTCGATCCTTCTGGTTTCCTGGGCTATTGACTTTATCCCGGGGTTTGATCGTATGCATGGGCTAATCGTGGCCTGTGTCATTCTGGTGTGTATGTTCATTCGTGCAAACTGTGGTGTGAAGAGGCAATAATATGAGATTTGGTAAAAATAGAAATAGTGGTCTTGGTACGGCGGCGGCAGGAACGGCTGCTGGGGCAGGAATGGGTTGTGGGTGCCTCGTGCTCACGGTTGCTGCCAACCTCGCCCTTCTGGCGCTGAGCGTTTGGGTGGTTGTTCTGGTTCTCCAGGCAACCGGTGTAATTCAGTAACACTCGGATTTCCGGCTGTGGCTCCTGTGACCAGTAAACGAAAGAAGGGAATTCTTCGTCAGGGCAAACCCCTGTACGCCAAGGATGCCCTCCTCTTGTTTTTGTACTACACCATTTTGCTTCTTTGTCTGGCTGCCTTCTGGGAGCCCTGGCTTCTTATCCCAGCAAGTCTCATGAGTCTGTGTGTTACTCTAGACACCGCCCTTAAAATGCTTGCCAGGGAAGCCGAGGAAGACAGGCGTCAACAAAATAAGAAGACCAAGAAAGAGCTTCCTCCAAGTGCTTAGGAACTCCCAAAAGGTTTTGGACAATATTGTGACTTTTTCGGTGCTGGGTTCTTTTCTTGGCATCATTGTTTTTGGGATTTTATTGGCTGTAACCTGGTCGGTAGGCTGGTTATATGCCGTGGGTGCCTGCACCATATTTCTCATTGGGTTTTATGTGCGGGAAATGGACTATCGTCATGGAATACGGCGGCACTACGATGATTAAGTTTTGGTTTCAAGTAGTTGTTTTGGCGGGATTGGTTGTTGGTTGCAACTTCGATCCTGGAGTTGAGTACATTGAGGTTCGTGGGGATGCTGGCCCACCAGGCAGATGGGTTGTAGAGGAATCTGAGGCAGGTGTCGTCCAAACGATACCCCTACCAGATCCACCCAGAACTTACATCTTCATCCTTGGTGGGCAGTCCAACATGAGCGGCCGAGGTTTGATTGCAGACCTTCCAAAGGGGTATCCCTTTCATGGCCATCAGATTCTGAACTTCACCAACGCCTATGAGCTTCTTCCTGCTGTAGAGCCCATTGACAGCAATATTGGAATAGTCGACCGCATTTCTATTGAGGGTGGTGAGCCCGGCGTTGGTCCTGGCCTGGTATTTGCTGACCACGTTGCTGGAAGTCTCCAGGAGGATGACCTGATTGTCCTTGTCCCGTGTCCCAAGGGAGGTTCTACAACCCTTGAATGGACTTACAGCAATAACCGCAATTCTCTCTTTGGGTCCTGCATTGACAGGGCTCTGAGGACACAGGCCCTGACGGGTGGAGACTTTGCAGCCCTTCTATGGTACCAGGGAGAAAGTGACTCCACGACTCCTGAGGTTGCCTCCGGCTGGGCTGATAGAACTCAGATAATTTGGGATAACTTCCGCCATTCTCTTGGAGAAGAAAATCTCCCTGTTCTCTATGTCAGACTTCCGGAGAGTTTCCATGCAGCCTACACGGGGTGGCATACAACCCAGGCTGAGCAGTCATCCCTGATGAACGTGGAACAAAGGCAGATTTGGATCCAGGCTCCCTCAATGCTAAACCCAGACTACATTCACCTCTCCACGGCTGGGCAAATGATCCTCGGCCAACAGATGGCTACGGTTTGGTTGTCGATTCGACAATGAAGATAAAGACATACGGTCAATCACTGTCTACCTGGCCAGGCTTTCAACCTGGTGAGCTTGTTTTTATTGCTTTGGATCCAGAGTCGCTTCCATTGGAGGCCAATAGGAAGTTGTCGGCCTGGCCTGTGTTGGACGGCAACCAGAATATCAATGACTGGTTGAAGTCGGTTGTGTATCTTGAACCAGGTACGCCCGTTCTTTTCTTGGGTGTTGAGATGCCTAAGTCAACCATCGGGGATGCCAAGGCTAGAATCCTCTATGGTGAGCGAGTCTACACGGTTCCTCTAGACAGAATTCAGACAAGGATTTCAATAACTTACGGACCGGGCTGCTCCAACATAAAATAAGTTGAAAACCCCTTGGGATTATGCTAGTATTAAAGGGTACTCAAAGAAAGAGACACAAGAGATGACCACCCGTTTTTACCGCCAGTTTCCGCAGTCGACCGTTCTCAAGTCGGTCAGTTTCCAGGCCAATCCCGGTCCCAAGGGTGTCGGTGTGCTCCGGGTGAAGTTCCGCAATGGATCCACCTATCAGTACAGTCATGCTCACACCAAGACCGTGGCGGAGTTTCTCCTGACGGCCAGTGAGATTCGTTCGGCTGGCATGGCCTACCATCGGGTCATTCGTGGGCTTCGGAGTGAGCGCCTGGCTCCCCGTAGCTGGAAGCGCTAAGGTTTCGTCATGTTGATTGCTCTGTTGATTATGATGAGCGTGGCTTCCTTCGGGATTACGGGCCTTGCGGGCTCGTACCTAGGTCGGGAGGACACCCGAGGCGTTTTCCTGATGACGCTTGCCTTGATTCTCTGGTGCACCCTGTTACCGATGTGGTACTACGCACAGTAGACCGGTCCACAAATAC
>Ga0180074_1000022_pt1 | contig 28318 bp, 26 predicted proteins | sample EasRiv366_16_10D_FD_121773 | JGI IMG/M metagenome (GOLD analysis project Ga0180074, IMG submission 121773) | Soil microbial communities from meander-bound floodplain in the East River, Colorado, USA - East River metaG ERMLT366_16_10D | ecosystem: Environmental > Terrestrial > Soil > Floodplain ...
GCCCGGAAAATTGGTTGACGGCTTTCACCATCACTTCATCCAGGAATTCGATCCGCGCGATGGGCACACCGATCTGCCTGACTTGAGTCACAGCCTGGACAGCCGCTTCAAACGACCCGAAACTGACTACGGCCGCCGAGATGGCTTCCGGCACGCCTTGAATGCGCAGCGTGATCTCGGTCATGATTCCCAGCGTCCCTTCCGCGCCGATGAACAGGTGCGTGAGGTCATATCCAGCCGATGACTTCCGCGCGCGTGTGCCCGTTGTGATCACTTCCCCGCTGGGTAATACAACGGTTAGCATCAGGATGTTCTCGCGCATCGTGCCATAGTGGACCGCGTTCGTGCCGCTGGCGCGCGTGCTGGCCATGCCGCCAAAGGTGGCATCCGCTCCCGGGTCCACCGGGAAGAACATTCCCATGGGCCGCAGATGTTTGTCGAGTTGCTGGCGGGTCACTCCGGCCTGTACGGTGCAATCCAAATCATCCGCGCTGACTCGCACGATCTTGTTCATGCGCGAAAGATCGACCGACACGCCGCCCTGTGGTGCAAAGATATGTCCCTCTAGTGAACTCCCCGCGCCAAAGGGAATTATCGGCGTGCGATATTGCTGGCAGAGTTTAACAATGGCAGACACTTCTTCCGTGCTAAGTGGAAAGCACACCGCATCCGGCGGCATGGGGCTCAAGGAAGATTCATCCTTGCCGTGCTGCTGACGTTCATGTTCGTCCGTTGTAAAACGATCTCCCAACAGCTGGGCTAGTTCCTGATGGATTTGGGTACTCATGGATTTAAGCCTTTCCAAATATGCAGAACTTTCGTTTATAGTTCTCATTTTGCATGTCACCCTGAGCGGTAGCGAAGGGTCTCTACCGCGATATAAGAGACTCTCACCTGCACTTGCGCCAGGTGCAAGTGTCGGTCGCAACGAACGCTCCCTCAGAGTGACATCGTGTTTTTGAGTTAGCTTCTACTTACCTTATAGACGAATCAAATCAAGTTCGTACAATCAAGGTCGCCAGCATGAGCGAAAACTCTGGATTTGATTGTGCGAAGTCTAGTTGATATGTCTATTAGACAAGAACCCCAACATAATTGCATTAAATTCCTTTGGACATTCCCAGTTGACTGCATGACCGGCACCAGCCACCACCGCTGATTCTCCTTTTGGACATAACGCTGCACTCACAGCCGCATGTTCCTTGGGCCAGAAGGGGCTTTCCTCACCAGCGACAAATAGCGCCGGCACATCTGTTTTCTTGAGCGTTTCGCGCCAATCCGCATCCGCGTGATCTAACAGCAGCGGTTTTGTGCCCTTGTGATCAAAGTTCAAATATTTCTTTCCACGCAGTAACACGCCAATCAGAAACATATTCAAAGATTTCTTATTCGGTGTTGGAAGGGGTGCATCGAAAAAGGTGGGACGTGTTTCCCTATTTAAACCAGTCATGCCGTACTGCCAGCTCTCGTCAGTGATCATTTTGGAGGTCTGATCAATACTGATCACACCATACAGATGTTCCGTACCGAATTGCGAAATATAAGACCACATGCAAGAAGCCCCCTGCGATTGACCGACCAAAAACACCTTCTTGATTTGCAGATGGCGGATCAACGCATCAATGTCCCTGCCCTGCATCGCCATATCCTGTCCATGCGGCGGATTCTCAGAACTGCCATGGGAGCGTCTGTCAAACGCAATCACTCGATACCCGTGCTCTAACAAAGTTTTCTCTTCCCGATACCAGGAAATCGCGGGAGCGCTGTAGCCTGCCATGAGAATCACCGGTACGCCGCTGCCCCGATCGCTATACCCCAATTTCACGCCATCGTCCGTCGTAAAGAATTCAAATTTCATGATGACTTCCTTTCTTTAAAATCATATACCACAAAAGAAGAGCTGTTTCATAATCCATTTAATCATACTCGCACCATTTGCGAATCCAGTAGATTGATTACATGATACGAAACACTGCTGGACACAGGCATGAATCATAGTACGCGATCTGCCGCTTGAAGGATCTCTCTGCCAGCCTCCCATATTAGTTGTACAATCAATACAACTTTGAACGAAATGGGAGTGGCAAATGAATCAAGTAATGGATGTATTGATGAAACGCAGGTCGGTGCGGGCGTATGAAGAACGGGAGATCAGCGCGGAGGTACGGGCGGAAATTCTCAAAGCGACGTTACGTGCGCCTACGGCGGGAAATATGATGTTGTATTCGATCCTGGATGTGACAGATCAGTCCGTGAAGGATAAGCTGGCAATCACCTGCGACAACCAGCCCTTCATCGCGCGTGCACCCATGGTCTGGATCTTTCTGGCAGATTATCAGCGTTGGTACGATTACTTCCATGCTTCGGGTGCCGATGAACTTTGTAAACGGAGAAACTTGGCGATGCAAAAACCTGAAGAGGGCGACCTGTTCCTGGCCTGTTGTGACGCGCTGATCGCGGCGCAGAATGCAGTCATTGCGGCGGAGTCGTTCGGCATCGGTTCCTGTTACATCGGCGACATCATGGAACAGTACCAGACTCATAAGGAAATGCTCAACCTGCCGCAATACGTCTTCCCGATCTGCATGCTGGTCTTCGGCTATCCCACCCAGCAACAATTGGAGAAGGGCTATACTCCGCGCTTCGATGAGAAGTTCATCGTGTTCGAGAATCAATATCGCCAACTCAGCAAGGACGAGTTCACTGAAATGTTCGCCGAACGTCAAAGCCGCCTGCCGATGGGCAAGTCTATGGCAGGGATCACCACGGTAGGTCAAGCCACGTACCTGAACAAATTCAGCGCAGAATTCTCGACGGAGATGAGGCGATCCGTGCGCGAGTGGTTGAAGAAGTGGATGGCATAAAAAAGACACAGTCAACCGGAGCGGGAAATACCCCACCTGAGGGTGGGGTCGATCTCTATACATCCGGGTAAAATCCCCGAAAGGAGAATATCAACATGGATGATCTATTTCTTGCGTTTTGGTGGTTTGGTCCCGTTGGCTTGGGAGTCTTCTTTGCTGGTGTTGGCATCCTGCTATGGGGCATCAGCAAGTTTCGAAACAAATAAGGAAAACCTGGCGGCGTAACAGCCGCCTTTTTGTTTTTAATTATGGGATGCTACAATGGATGACACTTAATTTGTAGAGAAGGTTCAGCATGAATCACTTTGTAGAATTTCGTTCATACAATCTCAAACCCGGCACGCGTGCGGAGTTTCACCGTCTCTTCCTCGAAGAGGCTTATCCCCTGCTCCAACGTTTTCACGTGGACGTGGTGGCGTACGGTCTGTCACTGCATGATGAGAACTCGTATTATTTGATGCGCCGTTTTGATAGCCTCGCTCACCGCGATCAAAGTGAAGAGGCTTTTTATGGCAGTGACGCGTGGCGCAAGGGTCCGCGCGAGGCGGTGCTGGCTTGCATTGAGCATTACACTGAGTTTGTGGTTGAGTTGGATGAGGTCACGATCAACGGGCTGCGACGTCAGCGATCTTTGTAAGAAGGCTTATCAGTAAAGTATCTCAAGATGGATAAGCTCTGGATTCTCTATGATCTGATCCTTCCAATCCAGCGCGGCACTTGATTCTTATATTCGCGATATACTTCGCCAAAATGCGCATCCAAGGTGCGTTCCTCCATCGGCACCGCATAGAAATTGAAAAACAGCCACCAAATTATGAAGGTGATCAAGACGGCAACGCTCCCATAGAAAATGACCCACCCCAACAAGAGCGTCAGTTCAGAGAGATACATTGGGTGACGCGAGAACGCATAAGGTCCGCGCTTCAGCAGGTAACTTTTATCCAACTCCATTTCGATGCCATCAGGGGATTGAGCAGAGTGCAACCACAAACCCCAGATGAGTCCGGCAGTTCCAATTGGAACCAAAATCAGCCCGATCAGATTCCAGAAACCGGGACGCCCCGCCAGCCACCCATGCCGGGAAGCAAGCAAGGAAATCGCCCACGGTAGCACTTCCCACACGATAAGCGCCAGTGGATAAGCCAGCCAGGGAGAAAGAACCTTGACGCCTTTAGGCTGATCGCGGTTGGGAATATTAGATGTAGTCATAGTTGAGAGTCCTTCACAATTTGCAGTTACAACATAATCGCAAAAGGTCATCTATCCCATTCCTAAATCCCCGCTTTCAGCTAACACTATACATCAATTGGAATTCAAATTCAAGACCGTTTTATCTGGTTTAAACTCGAGTGCATTGAGAATTACGCTGAGTTCATGCTTAAGTTGATGACGCAGGTCTATGTTAGTTGGGGGAGTTCACAAAAGTAAAATTGCTGCTTGAAATTCGAATGGAGATTCTGTATACTAATTAGATATAGTTGGTCTATATTTCGTCCATGCCTAAATTCAGGAGGTCAACACTTATGGCAAACCAGGCATCCAAACACAAGCAAGCGATCGTCATTGGCGGCAGTCTCACCGGTCTGCTCACCGCGCGGGTGTTAAGCGACCATTTCGAAAAGGTGCTCATCCTCGAGCGTGACCCGGTGCATGCTGCGCCTGAGTCGCGTAAGGGTCAGGCGCAAACCCGGCATCTGCATGGCTTGCTGGCAAACGGTCTGATCATCATGAAGGAATATTTTCCCGGCATCGACGATGAGTTTAAAGCTGGCGGTGCCTTCATCGGAGATATGGGCGAGTTCATGCATTGGTATCAATATGGCGCTCACAGGATCAAGTTCAAAAGCGGATTCATCAGCATGTCGATGAGCCGTCCATTTTTGGAATTTCACGTTCGCCGCCGTGTTTTGAATTTGCCCAATGTGACCTTGATCGATGCCTGCGCTGTCAACGAACTGGTCACCAGCCCGGATCGAAAACAAGTCACCGGTGTGCGAATCACAAAACGTTCAGGGGAGGAAAAAGCCGAAATCCTTGAAGCAGATCTAATTGTAGATGCGAGCGGGCGCGGCTCGTCCACACCTAAGTGGCTGGAGAGTCTGGGGTACGCCCGTCCACAGGAGACGGAGGTCAAGGCACGGATCGGTTATGCCACGCGCGAATATAGACGTCTCGAGAAAGATGTCAATAAAATTAACATCGAGATGATCTCTCCCGCCGCGCCATTCGAAAAGCACGGCACCTTTCTCTTCCCGATCGAGGATGACCGCTGGATCATGACATCAGGTGGATATGTTGGCGATCACCCTCCGACTGATGAGGCTGGCCTGCTGGAATTTGTCCGTGCTCTGCCTGCCCCGGATATTTTCAACATCATCTCCAACACCGAACCACTGACAGAGGTCATCATTTATAAATATCCTACCAGCCTGCGGCGGCATTACGAAAAGCTGAAAAACTTCCCCGAAGGTTTCCTTGTCATTGGTGATGCGGTGGCAAGTTTCAATCCCATTTACGGGCAGGGGATGACCTCGGCAGCCATGCAGACGCGGGCGCTCAAGAACACGCTGAAACAAAAAAACAACCTGCAGGGATTGTGGAAATCTTTTTTCAAACAAGCCGCCAAAGTAGTGGATATGCCTTGGCAACTGGCAGTTGGCGAAGATTTTCGATATCCTGAAACCGAAGGGACCAAGCCGCCCTTCACAGACATGATCAACGCCTATGTGGAAAAGGTCCACAAAGCCACACAACGCGATCCGGTCGTGTATGGTCAATTTCTGCGAGTGATGAATTTGATGGCGCCTCCGTTGAGTTTGATGTCGCCAAAAATTATGTGGCGCGTGTTCATGAATGGCTAGAACGAAAACACACCTTCGCAATAGTGATGGTGTGTTTTTCAATGGGAGGTGCATCCACAACCTTTCTTATTGTGCCATTGCCATAACTGTGATTAAATTCAAGCCACAAACGAGTTTTCTTATTGATATCAAAGGATGTGGCTCATGGTTGTGAACAAAGATAATGTGGAACAGATGTGGCGCGATTGGTTTATGACCGATGCCTTCGCGGTCGAAAAGCGCTTGCATCGTTTTTTTAATATCCTGCCGCATGACCCGCGTTGCAAACTTTGTCATGCGCCGTTTCAAGGAGTCGGAGGTATGGCGGTCAGCGCGCTGTACAACAGAAAACGATCCAGCCTGAACCCGAATTTTTGCAACGTGTGTGAGGATTTTGCCAAAAAGTTTCCCGGCGGCGCGGAAGTGGAAATGTCCATGTTGTTCGTGGATGTACGCGGCTCCACGGCGCTTTCTGAACAGATGACTCCCATGGAGTTCCAAAAATTGATCAATCGATTTTATGTCGGAACAACCAAAGCCATTGCCGAGGAAGATGGTCTGGTTGAAAAACTTGCAGGCGATGCCGTCGCGGCGTTTTGGGGCGCAGGTTTTGCAGGGCAGGACTACGTAGCGAAGACAGTTCGCGCCGCACAAAAAATCCACAAGCGCATGGAAGGACAAAAAATTCCCGTGGGAATCGGAGTCCATGCCGGGGTGGCTTTTTTTGGCGCAATGGGGGAAGAGAATGGCTTGGTCAATATTTCGGCAATCGGTGATGAAGTTAACACAGCCGCAAGGATCGCCTCAAAGGCGGCGGCTGGAGAGATTCTCGTCAGCGAACAAGCCCTCGCCAGGGCAGGGTTCAATGGTGATGGATTGGAGACACGGCATCTCGAACTCAAGGGGATCAAAGAGCTGGTCACTGTCCGCGTGCTGCATGCTTGATTTTTTAGTTGCTGCAAGTTGTTGATATGGGGATTGAGCAACCGGCAAATGGGTGATTTTAGTCAGTCTCCTTTCTTGATACAATGAAATTGCATCACTCTCATATTGTAAGTAGAGTGAAAAGGAGTAAGATACGATGTTTAACAAACCAGATGAAGAGTTCGTGAAAGACGGGGCGCAAAAAGTCACTGAAAAGGACGTTGAAAAAGTAGTCAACAAGTCTGAAGAGCTCCAAAAGAAATTCAGCGCTAAAGGTCCGCTGGCACGCTTCATCGAAGATGGTCAACTGCTGATCGCGATCGTCAAGGACTACTGGTCGCGGGCTTATCGCCAGGTTCCGTATGGCGCCATCGCTTCGATCGTCTTCACGCTGATCTATGTTCTCAATCCCTTCGACCTGATGCCGGATATGCTGCCCGTGATCGGTCAGGTGGATGATGTCGCGGTCTTGGGTGCCTGTCTCTTATTGGTCGAGCAGGATCTGCACAAGTATAAGGATTGGAAAAAGGGGCAGGTTTAAAAATTAATTGCGAAGGGCGCAAAGTTTTTTTCTTAGCGTCCTTCGCGGTTAATGAATTTTAGTTTTCAGCACGGAATGAATTGGGAAAGATAAAGCGCCATCTAATCATCAGAATTTAAAGGTAAAAATCCATGTCCCTCGATGAAACCACGTATTTGAACGCGGCCCGCACAGGCGACCAGGAAGCCTTTGCGCAACTGGTCGACCCGTATCGCAAACAGCTGTTGGTGCATTGCTATCGCATCCTGGGCTCGTTTGAAGATGCCGAAGACATGCTGCAGGAAACGCTCGTCCGCGTTTGGAAACGGCTCGACTCGTTCGAAGGTCGCTCCTCTCTGCGGGCGTGGTTATATAAGATTGCGACGAATGCCTCATTGGATGCGCTGGATAGCCGCCGTGTGCGCGGACTTCCCAGAGAGTTATACCCGCGCGGCGATCCGACTCAGCCTCTGCCTGCTCCTGTACAAGCGAATTGGGTGGAGCCTCTGCCTGATGAGTGGATCGATGGCCAACCGGATATTTATCCCGAAGCGCGGTATGAAGTCCGCGAGAGTATCACGCTGGCATTTGTCGCCGCGTTGCAAAAACTGCCGGGGCGTCAACGCGCCGTTATTCTTTTATGTGATGTGATGGGCTGGAGTTCGAACGAAGCCGCCGAAATCTTGGATATGACTACAGCAGCAGTTAATAGTGCTCTGCAACGCGCCCGCGAAACTTTGAAACAGAGTGAACGCAAATCAACTCCATCGCATTTGAATGAAAATTTATCCGCTTTATTGGCACGGTATGTCGCCGCCTGGGAAACTGCGGATTCCGCTGCGCTGATCGCCGTTCTGCGTGAGGATGTGGCGCTGACCATGCCGCCGCTGCCGGTCTGGTACGGCGGTCACGCCGATGTGAAACAGTTCCTCGATGGCTTCCTCTTCCAGAGCATGAGCCCGTTCAAGGTCAAGTTGGAGGCGGTGCGCGCCAATGGCTCCCCTGCTTTCGCCCTCTATCAAATGGATCAGGACGGAGTCTATCGCGCCGCGGCAATCCACATCCTGACGCTCGAAGATGGACTCATCATCGAGATCAATGATTACCTGACCTTCGATGGTCAACTTTTTTCCCGCTTCCACCTAAACCTCGTGGTTTGACCGATGAATTTGACAGAGTCCCGCCGTCTTATTAATTGAACGGACCAACCCTGTCAAACTCAAAAGGAGAAAACCATGAACGACAACTTAACTTTATATTTGCTGACCATTCGCGGCACGCTGGCACCTGCCACCCTTGAGGCGGCACGCAAAGTCCACAACCAGACTGCAGGCAACCCGGAAGGCGTCGCCGCTGCTCAATCACTTGGGGATGTGAGCCATATGGTGTATGTGCCTATGCCACACGATGGGCACAAATCTAAGGGCGCCGGCGAGTTCCTGATCATGGATCTCTGGCATAGCATGGAGGGACTCAACACCTTCTTCGCCGACCCTCACGTCCAGGAAGGCGGCGCTGCGATCTTCACGGAGCGTGACCCTGTCGTGTGGGCACCTGCAGATGGCTTTGTGAGTTTTCATATCCCTGCTCCGTTTGGGAATAATGACCGCATTATCGCAGTAGTGCGCGGCACGGTGAACTCTATAGCGGAAGCTAAACAGTTGCATAACACTGCCATAGTCAAAACTATTAGCAAGGCGCGCAAGTTGGGGATGCTTTCGCATGAGGCTTACTTCCGTATGGCTGCACCGAATTCACCCGAAGCACTCGAGTTCTTTGCTGTGGATGTTTGGATGAGCGGCGAAGGCATGGGCGATTATTATAGCGATGAAGATTTTCTGGCGGGCTTCAATCACCTCTTCACCGCCGAAGCCGCAGACTCGGTTTGGGTCCACCCCAAAGGCGATTGGATCGAGTGGTAATCACTAATGATAAAAAGAGCGACTGAAATAGTCGCTCTTTTTATTTTGGTACAATCATCAAACCATATGCAAAGTCAAACTGCAACGCCAAACCGCAAATCCATATTCTGGGCAGTGATCTTAACCGCTGGTTGGTTGTTATTATGGTTTGTGTCCTGGCAATCTTTGCCTATGCTCTCAATGTGGTTCAAGTTGGGTGTGGCACTCATCATATTTATCGTCCCCGGCTTTTGCATCTACGGATTGCTACAACATGCACCTTCAAGCTGGTTGAATCATTTTACTTTTGGGTTTGTGATCTCTCATCTGATCATCGCAGTGTTCGGCACACTCGGACGCCTATTGCATTTCCCATTCGCATCCCTAAAACATGGAATGATGGCTCTCGGGCTCATCCTATTACTCTACTATACAATATCTAGACTTGATTCATTCAAACTTCCCCGTTTTGAAACTTCGACATTTCGCATCATCATCTCAACCCTGCCCCTGATCTTGATGGTCATATTCGCCGCGTTGATGACGATTCAACGCGTTCCATCTGACGATGACCTCACCTATCTGGCGCTGCTTACCAATTGGCAAAACTCGTCAGCATTGAATTTCAATGACGTTTTCTTTGGGGCAGATAAACTCCTGTCCATCCGGTTCTGGATCGTCAGCACGCCGTTCAGTCAGGCATTTCTCTCAGAGCTGAGCGGGCTCCCCGGAATCTTTTTACTCGGCGGATATTACGAGCCATTCCTGGCAGTGTTGTCGCTCTTTAGCGTTTATGAGTTGGCCAAAACTTTGGGGTTATCACACACAAAGGCAACAGCGGCTGTTATCTTGCAAGTGCTCTGCCTGGCACTGTTAGCTGAATATCTGCATCCTGGTGCGCCGTTCTTTCGTCAGCTCAGCACAGATAAAGCGACCGCCACATTTATTGTCATCCCGGTCTTTCTGCAAAGTATCGTCTGGTATTTAAGTGAACCAGTAAAGAAAAATATCATTCTGATTATCTTAACCGGTTTAAGCCTGATGCTGATGCATCCCATTGCGCTGGTTTATGCGGTCATGGTCGCAGGCTTGATTACAGTTTTCGGACTGGATCAAACCGATCTACGGGTACGAATCGGTTTACTCATCTTATTGGTTGCGATAATGTCACCTCAGATCGCGATCCGCTTTGTAAAACATGAAGCCCAGGCAGTCATCCCATTCTCTCCTGAAGACACATTAACTTCAAGCGGCATCGAAAGCATGATCTCAGTTTGGGGCGACACGCAATTCTATGGCTTCAACCCAGCCATTCTCGCCATGCACATCCCATACGCAGACAAACTTCCCATCCCCGCCTTCATTCTGCAATTTGCCTGGCTGATCTTTCCAATCTGCGGTGCGGCGTTCGCGCTCAAACACATCCGGCGCGATCCACTTTCACAATATGTGCTGGCATGTTTTCTGCTGGGCGCGCTAGCAGGCATTCCGTTCACAGGCTGGCTGCTTGGCTCGCTCGTCTCTGCCTGGATGCTCGAGCGCACACTCTGGCTATATCCATTTGGGATCGGGATGGTATTCGCATTAGATATGACTGGTATTACGAATCGTCTGATAAAGTGGCTGCACCCGCTTCATTCCAAAACGACAATTGATCCACCGCATTGGCTTTTAGCCACACTGACAGTTTTTTGCTCCGCCATCATCCTGCTGACTATGCGCGAACAAAATCTGCCAGACTTCACACGGTTTACCTTGAATGCTCAACGCTATCAGGAGTTCACTCAGATTGGGGAGTTCATGGACAGTCACACAGTGGGTCAAACCTTCGCTGTGGGCACAGACCGCTTCAACGACTTCATTCCCGCCATTACATCAAAAATCAAACTCATCTCCTATCGCCCATCTGACACATCTTATCCTTATTTCTATTCACAAGCTGAACGCAACCAACGCTTTCAGGATCGGCAATCCATTTTCTCAAACAACCTTGAGACAGCAGATCGAATCGCGTTGATGAAAAAATACAATATTAAATTTCTATGGTTAAAAGGCGGGGAATATTACATGGTCAAGGATCTGGTATCAACCCGCCCTGACATTTTCACAGAGCACAAGTTCGAAGGTTATTACGTGATCGAAGTTCGTTGAACGAGTCGTTCAACGAACTTACAGATATGGTGAGATGGGTTCTCGAGGGGTGGAACGCATGTCAATTTCAATTGCCGCGACCAGAAACTGAATTCCAAGTATTACTGAAAGCGTCGGAAGCATGACCGTCCCAGTGGGGGCTGGTAATTTGAGCGCTGAATATTGCGCCCATTTACTGATACCAAAGCCAAGACCAAACAGCAAAAGCGGCAGACTCGCCAGAATATATATGGATGCCATCGAGAAATCGTAGATCAAATTCTTCAAGATCAGGCGGCGTAAAAATGTTTTTAGCAATTTCCATGGAAACTCGATCAACGAACGCCGCACTGACAAGCTCGACACTTCAGCGCCGTAACGTGCGGGCATGGGTACATCTTTTACTACAGCCCCCAGCAAATACAGATTTGCCAGCATGGAGGTTTCAAAATAATAAGTGCGATCAATTTGTTCAAGCGGCAGTTGGGCAAGGACTTTGCCATGAATGGCTACGAAGCCATTGGTGGGGTCGAAAAGATTCCAATATCCGGTAGCGGCCTTTGTTAAAAAGCTAAGCGCCATATTGCCAACGCGCCGGATAATCGGCATTTTCTGAAGGGCTTGAAAATCTCTGAAACGATTTCCCTTGGTATAATCTGCACGCCCCTGGATAATAGGCAACAGCAAATTTGGCAAATGCGCCGGGTCCATTTGTCCATCACCATCAATTTTGACAACAACTTGCGCATTCAGCTCAAGTGCCTTTCGAAAGCCAGTTCGCATGGCACCCCCAACACCTTGATTTTTTTCGTGCCTGATCAAGATGATCCGCAAATCCCTTTGTGCGGCTTCCGTTACGATTTTTGATGTTTCATCAGGGGAAGCATCATCTACCACAATAATATGTTGTAGGTAGCGAGGCAGGCTGGCAAGCAACGCGGCGATCTCATGTTCCACACGATAACAAGGGACCACAACGGCGATAGCATTTTGGGTCAAATCAGCAACAACAGATTCCATATCCATTAAAGCTTGATTATACACATGCTCCACGTCCGCCGGGCGGTTATCGGCAAGTTTTCGCCGCAGTAAAATCCTTCGTAAGTCCTGCAGGTTTAAATGAACAAAACTTCTGTAAAGTATCCAAAAATATCATTGGTCACGCCATCTCTGAATCAGGGGAAATTCATCGAGGCTACCATCCAATCGGTACTCTCTCAAAATTATCCTAACTTGGAATATCTGGTGATGGATGGCGGGTCAACAGACAATACCATCGAGGTGCTGAAACGCTATTCAAGCCAGTTGAAATGGGTCAGTGAAAAGGACAACGGGCAAACCGACGCCATCAACAAAGGTATGCACACTGTCAGTGGAGATATTCTGGCTTACCTCAACGCTGACGACCTGTTTTTACCCGGCACCCTTTTGAGGGTCGCTCAACTGTTCATGGAACGTCCGCAAGTCATGTGGCTTACAGGTCAATGCCGTATTATTGACGAAGACAATCAGGAAATTCGCAGACTCATCACAGCCTATAAGAATCTGTGGCTGCGCGTGCGTCAACCAGCCATGCTTCTGATCACCGATTATATTTCGCAGCCTGCCACCTTTTGGCGCGCGAGTGTGGTGAATGAGGTTGGTCATATGGATGACAGCCTGCATTACGCCATGGACTATGAATATTGGCTAAGGTTATATTCCAAATATCCACCCATGTTCATCCCTGAATACCTGGCGGCGTTCAAAATACACCCCCAATCAAAAAATTCCAGTTCGGGACATAAAGATGTTTATATCGAGGAGGAACTGGCTGTGATTCAGCGCTACACAAAATCACGGATGCTGTTGCGTTTGCACAACCTGCATCGCCTGCTCATGACCTCTGTCTATGCCATGCTCAATGGCTAAAATTAAGCTTGCTCTTTAGTGGTCAAAACCCGCAAGTACCAATGATATACTTCCCAGCATGGACTCAGAATACAAGCAACTTGTCCGTGCAAAAATTCTTGACCGTGAAGCTTTGGTCCGTGCGGTCTTCAGTGGGGAACAAAAAGGCGCGTCTCTACCCTGGACCAAAGTCATTGTCCGCCCAGTGGAACTCAAGGGCGAGCTCCATTTACAGTTCTCCTATTTCGACGAGAAAAAAGATATCACTAAGAATCATCTTGAAGATGCCGCGGCAAAGGTGGATGAATTGCTCGCGCTACCCTTCCGCAATGTTTTTGTGGAAAGCCATAATGGCAATCTGCAAGTCAACATTTCTAAAAAAGGCAAAGCGCTGGTGAGCGAACCCAAGTCCACTGCTACGCCTGTTGCGGATCGTTCCCACGACCATCAGAAAAACAGATTGCTCTCTGCTGAAAATGCCGAGCCGTTCCTCAAAGCGGTGGGCATTATGACTCAGGACGGCAAGATCAAAGCGGACATGCAGCGCAAGTTCAAACAGATCAATGAATATTTACGCCTTGTGGATGAGACCGATTCATTCCAAGCCCTAAGCGGACAGCCCATCCATGTCGTTGACTTTGGCTGCGGCAATGCCTACCTCACCTTTGCGATCTACTATTACCTGCACGACATCCTCAAACTCGATGCGCACGTCACCGGCGTGGATATCAAAGCCGATCTCATCGAACGCCATCAAGCCAAGGCAAAGTCATTGGGTTGGAATCAGTTGAATTTTGTAGTCGGGCAGATTGCAGACTATAAACCCGAGATCACCCCCCATGTTGTGCTGGCATTACATGCCTGCGACACGGCCACAGATGACGCTCTTGCTCAAGGCATCCAATGGGACAGCAAGCTGATCATCTGCGCCCCGTGCTGCCAACATGAACTACAGGAACAGATGTCGCGCATTGAAATGCCAACACCTTTGTTACCCATTTTCAGTCACGGCATCTTATTCGAACGTATGGGCGATATTTTAACGGACACCTTCCGCGCCAACATTCTCCGCATTATGGGCTACCGCACCGACGTGACACAATTCGTCCCCATTGAACACACCGCCAAGAACTTGATGATCCGCTCGGTGAAGACTTCCCCGGCAGGCAACACACGCTGGGTGGAAGAATATAAAAACTTGAAAACGTTCTGGCAGGTCACGCCATATCTTGAAAAGATATTAGGCGAGTCACAGACACAACACTTAAAATAAGCAGGGAGACTCGTTGAGTCTCCCTGCTTATTTCTACTCTCTATTCTCTTTCTTACTTCCCCAACGCCTCTTTCACAGCTGCATACACATCCACGACCCCATAGCCATACGCAGCATTGGGCGTGCCGCCATCAAAACAACCAACGGATGTATCGCCTGTATAAGGTTGTGCCGTATCGATCAGGATCTGTTCGGTGCGATCAATATCACCGATCAAGGTGGGGTCAGCCGACCACAACAACGCCACCACGCCCACCACATGCGGGCCTGCCATGGATGTGCCGCTGGATTCGCCATAAGTTCCTCCAGGTAAGGAAGATAATATACTCACACCTGGCGCGGTGATATCAGGCTTCATGCGTCCCGAATCATCGACAGTTACGGGACCACGACTACTGAAGCTAGCCATATTCCCAAATTGATCAATTGCGCCAACCGAGAAGACCGAGTCATATAAAGATAATGGCGCCGTGACCGTACTGCAATTGGGACCGTCGTTGCCAGTCGAAACCACCACAAAGATTCCCGCATCACGTAAATGATCTGCGGCAGCCAGCAAGGCGTTCGGGTCACAACCTTCGAGTTCAGGGCAACCCCATGAATTATTCAAAACATCTGCCGCGCGCGTTGGGTCACCATCCACGAACGGATCGCCATTTTGTGGAAACGGTGCCAGCATGAATTGCATACAATCGAGATACAAAGCAGGGTTTGCAAGATTGCGATTCAAGTTCATACAGGCGAACCAGGTGGCACCTGGCGCAATACCAATCCCATTCTGACCCAGGATCGTCCCAAGCGTATGTGTACCATGTCCATGTTCATCATATGGCGCTGAAGCCCCATACCACGGATCGAACCAGTTGTAATCATTACCACCCGTGTTGCCGCGATACGTTTCCTTGAGCTCGGGATGATTAACATCCGCGCCGCTGTCTGATTGACCAATGACAATCCCCTCACCGCGCGCGCCAAACTCATCCCACACTTTGTCTGCGCCGATCATCGTCACATTCCACTGCACATCGCGCGGGGCATCTTCAGCGAATCCGGTCATCGTTAAAGCTTCGACTGGTTCCGCCGGACGCAGCCTCGGGCTGGGAATGACGCGGTCCACTTCGGGGCGGGTCAGTAAATAGAGTCGCACCAGAGTCCCGCCGCGGACTTCCAGCGCATTCACCAAATAATACGGTGTGTAATCCACACCCAATGTATCAAAAGTTTTTCGTATGTTCGCCTGCGTTTCATTCGCATGCTGCGTGAGGGTTTCATAAGCAGCCGCACGGCGCTCATCAATGTCCATGATTTGCCGGATGCTGGATAGATCGCTTTGATCCTTCAAAATGACAAAGAGCCGGTCACCATAAAAGCCGCGATTGCCATTCGTAAAAAACAGGATGATGAGGACGAGCCACGCAAAGACCGCACCCACCAGACTGATCATCCGCTTCACGTTCGACCCGCCGCCCGCTCCCGCTACGAGTTGAATGATCAACCCAATGACTCCCACCACCAACCCCAACCCAACTGCATATCCAACAGCCTTGATCGCCAGAGCTGCCACATCGCCCAATACGATCGTGAGTTCAGTAGGATCGAAAAATATCAAACCCGCCGCAGTGATGAGACTTGTCAGAATCATCCCGGCAACTCGTGAGGGCATGACCGTTGCGATCGCAAACGCGAACGCTGGCAAAATGGTAAGCAAAATTAATTGTGCGCCGTCATACCCGATGGCGGAACCCAGCAATGCCAGCACCGCGCCGATACCAAATGCATCAAGAAATTTATTTCCCGTTGTGGATTCCATCAACACTGCCGCCAGCAGACCAAACGATAAGCTTGCCAATACACCAAGTAATGCATCTGTCGGAGAACCAAATGCGCCGAAGACGGCAAACGGAGCAACACCAAATGCAGCCAGCAAAAATGCAGTTGCGACATTACCCGCTTTCCAATCAATTTTTATTTTATGAACTTGTGCAACGATCACGAACGCGATCAAGCAGATCACGATCTGAAGAATCAAACCCAGTTGGTCATTGTTTGGACCCAAGAAACGCAACACCAACGCCGGGAAAGCCATCAGCGCTGCACCAAACCAGCCCGCATATACGGGTTTAAAACGATCATCCTTCGTGAAATACCACAATGCTGCTATCAGACCTGTCATTAGCACAGCCTGCACCGCCAAACCGATCAGCCCTGCCCATGCCAGGTTTGCCACACTTCCTGATGCGATCGCTGATTGTTCCGTGGACCACAATATAAAGTGATAGATCAACAGACAGAATGGCATCGGCAATGCCATGAACAAAAACAGGATTAACGCACCCGTAGAGCGGTTCGTTGGTTCTGCTGGTGGTGGTTGAACAGGTTGATTCAAATCAAGCGGTGTTTCTGTCATGATGACCTCTTTGTCATTGAGTCTTATCGAGATTAAATCAGCGTTTCCGTTGGGTTTGTTTTATCACAAATGATTTTTATTGGTTGAGCGAATAATTGCAAACAATTTCTATGACACTTTGTTCAAACTAGACTGCCATAAGGCAGCACCCATCCAAACTGCAAGACCAAGCATGATAAGAAATGGCAAACGTACTGGCAGAGCATTACGCAGCAAAAATTCAGAGATGATAAAAAATATTGGGCCGCCCAATACCAGCCAGCCTAATGTTTGAGCCTGGGTTGGCGCATGTTGGCGCAAATATAAGTAAAACAAAAACACCGGGAAGACGAGGAGCAAGGCATCTTGCCCCAAGGCATGCGGACTAAACATTAATCCTAGTAACAGGCTAAATGCAAGCTTTAATGCAAATGTAGGGCGTTGCGGTTTCCATGCGCCACGCCATAGCCAAACAACACCCAGCGCGCTGGCGACTAACGCCATTAAATTAATGTTATTTATTAAAGTGAAATAAGTTTCACCCAACATCTGGACGAGCGAGCCTTTGAAGTTGATCATATTCTGCACGGTAATGCCATATTGACTGGACACTGAGTTCATGTAGATCAATAGTTTGATGTAGTCTGGCCAGAGCGTTGCACCTAACATCAGAGAGGTGATCAAAACCAACATACCCATCAATCCGACCGCTATTGACAATGTTTTCCAGCGACATCCAATGAATAGTAATATGCCATAAAAAATTGCGTGTTGGGGCTTGGCAGTCATGACGATTAACCACCAAGCGGCGGGCTGGTCACGCTGCATGATGAGTGCATGGTACAACTCGACCCAGCCCCATAAAACAAATAGTGTGACATTTCCCAACAACAACGAGATAAATAGTGGCGGAAAAGCGCAAAAAACAACAGCAAAGAACAATATCTCAGTATGATTCCAGCGTTGTAGACGAGCAATAGAAATCAACAAATGGAGTACCCGTCCAAGTATCAGTATTTGTATAAGCGCAAAAATCCAATATGAGGCTGACAGCGAAAACCAGGAGAGTGGATACAGTATCAACGCCATATAAGGCGGATGGTTGTAAGGCAATAAATCATCTGCGAAGCTAGCGCCTTGCAACAGATCGAGTTGATGTGTTGTCTGCGTATCAAGATCGTACAATTGCGAACCTTGTCCCGAATTGATGATATCCCAAGCAGTGTAATAAATCGTAAAATCTGCACGCCACAGCTCATTGTTCTTTGCGGTGATCGCCCACAGGCCAATATAACTGAAGATGATTCCCACATGGATGGCGATCCATATGCGCTCTCCCCAACCTAATGTAGAGGTTAAGCTGTCTTGTTTCATAATGATCTCTGGGCATCAAGCATCGGTTACTTTATTGGTTGAGTAAATACGTATCAAAGAATTTCGCGATGCGTTGTTCAAATTCTACCGCGCGCTCTTTATCGAATTGTACATGACCCAATTCGGGATCATACCAAAGTTCCTTCGGTTCACCCGCTGCATCGTAAAGCCGTTGACCGCTATCCGCCGAGATGACCACATCCGCACCGCCTTGCATTAGGAACACCGGGCGCGGACTGATCTGCGCAATCCATTTTGTGGCATCAATATCATCGGTCTTGAAACCCGTCTCTTGCTCTGCCCAAAAGACGATCAATGGCGCGAACGGGAAGGCAGGCAGGTCGGTGAAATAGCTGACACTTGTGGAAACCGTATCATCTAACGATGAGAACGCACAATTCGCAACCACTGCTTGGATATTTTCATTCTGCGAAGCGTATTGGATCGCCAGCATCCCGCCATAGGAGTTGCCCAATATGCCGATCTTACTTGGGTCAATCTCAGCGCGTGTGAGGAGGTATTGATACCAGGCTTCCATGTCATTGACTTCGTTCATTCCAAATGTGATCAATTCCCCTTCGCTGTAATCATGCGCACGGATCGTTGTTAGCAAAATGCCATAGCCATGTCGGTACATCATCTCGGCTTCGTTCAACAACTCCTTGCGCGTGGACTTGTAACCGTGCTGCATAATGATGACCGCGCCGTTCTGCGACGGCACAAACCAGCCAACAAGCTTTAAGCCATCGTTGGTCTGAACTGTCACATCTTCAAAGGGCAGGTTGTATTTGGCAGGCGTCTCTTCAGGGAGATTGCGCGTGACCTGCGGCGCAGTGATCAACTTATGCGCTTCACTTTTCGTGACACTCAATATCCCAACAAAAGCGAGCAGCGAAATGCCGACAACTACATTGAAGATCAACCTGGTTTTTCGTTTCATAAATATTCCTTCTGGAATGCAGGGGCAAGCTCCTGCATCGGACAGCAAGCTGTCCGACTCCAGAGTCATTAATCCGTCGCGGCTTCCACGATCTCGGTTTCAGGTTTATGTGCCTGCACCTTCAACAACTTGAAAGCCCATTGCACGGCGGGACCGATCAACACCGCGAAGACCACGGTCCCCAACCCAAGCGGACCGCCCAACAACCAACCTATGGTAACCACAATGATTTCAATGATCGCGCGCCCAAGCCGAATGCTCAACCCGGTTGTGCGGTGAAATGCCAGCATCAAACTATCACGCGGACCTGCACCTGCATCCACGCCGATGTAGATCGCACTCGCAAAACCCATCATGAAAATCGCCCCAAACAACATCACACTTTGTAAAAGCAATCTGTCTTCAATAGACGGAATATAAGACAGGAACATATCCTCCCACAACCCGATGAACATAATGTTCGTGAGTGTGCCCCAGCCAATTCGTTCACGCAGTATCAGCGAACCCAGCAAAACGACCAAGCCAACTACAATGCTGATCCGACCCGGGCGGATATTCGTCAGTTGCGATAAAGCTACTTCGAGCACAGCCCAGGGCGTCGTCCCGACATTGGAACGGATCATCAGCGCAATCGAAAGCCCGAAGAGCGCAAATCCGATTTGGATAACGATAAAGTCACGTGGAAAAGTCTTCCAGATTACAGGTTTGAACATTCAGTCTCCTTTAATAAGCCACGATAATATCACCTATGATACACTCACGCCATGCCACAGATTTTAGAAACCCATAAAGATAATTTCACCATCAGCACCGATCCGGCACGCCTTAATGTAGATGCGATCTGTGATTTCCTTACACGCGCCTATTGGGCGGCGGGGCGTCCGCATGAACGCACCGAGCGCGCCATCAGCAACTCGCTGGTCTTCGGCTTGTATGACGGCGAGAAGCAGATCGGTCTCGCGCGTGTTGTCAGCGATTACGCCGTCTTCGCGTATCTTTGTGATGTTTTCATTCACGAAGAGTATCGCACGCATGGTCTTGGCAAATGGCTGATCGAAACCGTGATGAGTCATCCTGACCTACAGGGTCTTCGCCGCTGGACTCTCGCCACGCGTGACGCCCACGGACTCTATCGTCAATTCGGTTGGGACACCATGCAAAACCCCGAAAAGTGGATGGAGATCCTGCGTCCCTACCCCGGCGAAGGACAAAACTCTTGAATGTAATTCTCAATGCCGGACGTGAAAAGAGTCTGCTGCGCCGCCATCCGTGGATTTTCTCCGGTGGGATTCGTCAGGCTGACGAACCTTCGGTCGCATCAGGCTCTACTGTAGATCTGCTCTCGTCCGATAAGCAGTTTCTCGCCCGAGCCTCCTACTCCCCACACTCGCAGATTCGCGCCCGCGTCTGGACTTTTGAGGACGAAGTCGTGGATAAAGAATTTTTTCGTAAACGGATTCGAAAGGCGATTGATACTCGATATTCGTTATTCGATTCTTCCTCCACTGATTCGCTTCGATTGGTCTATGCTGAGTCCGACAACATTCCCGGTTTGATTGTTGATCGTTATGGCAATGTGCTCGTCATGCAATGCCTCACCGCCGGTGCAGAATACTGGAAGGAAACCTTCGCAGATTTATTACTGGAAGAAACCGGACTCACAATCATCTACGAACGCTCCGATGCAGATGTGCGTGAACTCGAAGGTCTTGAATCCAAAGCGGGTTTACTGCGCGGCTCAATCACTAATCTCCAATTCTCAATTATCGAACAAGATCTGCACTTCCTCGTCAATCTCCAACATGGACATAAAACCGGCTTTTATCTCGACCAGCGCAAGAATCGATTAAGAGTTCGTGAACTCGCGAAAGACAAAGATGTATTGGATTGTTTCTCCTACACTGGCGGATTCACCGTCAACGCATTGGCAGGTGGAGCAAAGTCTGTTTTATCGGTGGATTCATCGGGCGATGCGCTGGCGTTATGCAAAGAAAATATTGCGCTCAACGATCTCCCCGCCGATAAACATACTGCACTCGAAGGTGATGTCTTTCAACTCTTACGCAAATTCCGTGATGAAGCGCGCTCGTTCGATATGATCATCCTCGACCCGCCAAAGTTCGCGCCTACTGCCGCACATGCCGAGAAAGCCACGCGTGCATACAAAGATATCAATCTATTGGCGTTCAAACTTTTACGCGCAGGCGGGATGCTAGTCACGTTCTCTTGCTCAGGTGGAGTCGACGCAGGGTTGTTCCAAAAGATCGTAGCCGGAGCAGCTTTGGATGCGGGCGTTGACGCGCAGATCGTCGAGCATTTATCACAAGGCACAGATCATCCTGTCTCATTGCACTTTCCCGAAGGCGCATATTTGAAAGGTTTGATTTGTTGTAAGTCACGATAGCCAGGCTTATTCAGGTTAAATAAAAATCAGGATATGTGATTGCATATCCTGATTTTTATTTACTGTCTTCACGATAGGGTAGTTCCCCAACCGGTAGGAAGATTCCCCATTGCCATCAGCAGAAGCAAGCCTAACATTAACTTTGATCAGATGGATGGTGCAGACCAGGAGGCTTGAAATGAATAAACCAGGATGGATAGGTGTTGATTTGGATGGAACGCTGGCATATTACGATGAGTGGGATGATATTGATTGTATTGGCGCACCCATACCTGCCATGGTACAACGGGTGAAGGATTGGCTGGCAAAAGGGTTCACTGTCAAAATCTTTACGGCCAGAGTGGCTTTTCCATCTGACCGGGATTTTATTGAAACACAAACCCGGAAGATCCAGGATTGGTGCGAAAAATATATAGGGCAAAAACTGGATGTAACCTGTGTAAAAGACTTTGCCATGCTTGAGCTTTGGGATGACCGGTGTGTGCGGGTTCTCATTAATACGGGCCGGCCGCTGCCGGGCGACCCGCACATCTAGTTGCTGGTCAAAGCCTCAAACAGACTGGAGGCAGGAACGCCTTTTAAGGGTGGCAATCTTTGGCAGCTAAAACATACACCACAGCGATGGACTCAATATCCGTTTTACGTATAATCATCACCAGCTGAATCGTCTTCAATATTAGAAAACCAACATTGGAGGATGAGATGAAACACTACAAATACTTGATCATCGGTGGCGGGCTGGCAGGGGATGCCGCGACGCGTGGAATCCGCGAGTTGGATGCAGAGGGTTCCATCGGGTTGATCGGTATGGAAACCGCGCCGCCGTATATGCGTCCGAATCTGTCCAAGGGTTTATGGAAGGGACGCCCCATCGAAAAGATCTGGCGCAAAACAGAAGAACGGGGTGAATTAAATTTGGGTCGCAAAGTGACGCAGCTTGATCCGCAGAAAAAAACGGTGCAGGATGATCAAGGGGATGAATATACCTACGACAAATTATTGCTTGCCACGGGCGGCTCGCCGATCCATTTGCCGTTTGGCGCGGGCGACATCATTTATTTCCGCAACTTTGAAAACTATCAACATCTGCGTGCCATGGCAGATACCAAGGAAAATTTCGTGGTAATCGGTGGCAGCTTTATTGGCTCGGAGATCACCGCAGCGCTGACGATGGTTGGCAAAAAAGTGACGATCGTCTTCCCCGGTGATGCCATTGGCGGAAATATCTTTCCCCACGATCTCGCAAATTTCCTGAATGAGTATTATCGCGAAAAAGGCGTGGACATCATCACGAATGATTCAGTTGCCAGTGTGACAAGGGAAGGCGAGCGCCTCATCGTCCGCACCGGCAGCGGGCGCGCCATCGAAACAGATGGGGTCGTGGCTGGAGTCGGAATCCGTCCGAACATCGAGCTGGCAGAAGCGGTTGGACTTAAGCTTGAGAATGGCATCGTCGTGAATGAAAGACTCGAAACATCGCTACCCGATATTTACGCGGCCGGTGATGCAGCAAACTTTTATCATTCGGCGCTGGAGAAGCGGACACGTGTGGAGCACGAAGATAACGCGGTTGCGATGGGAAAACTCGCCGGGCGCAATATGGCTGGCGCAAGTGACACTTACACTCACGTGCCGATGTTCTATTCAGACTTATTCGAATTGGGTTATGAAGCCGTTGGTGAAATGAGCAGTAAGATGGAAACGGTCTCAGATTGGCAGGAGGCGCCGTTTAAGAAAGGTGTGATCTATTATCTGGAAGATGGACGTGTGCGTGGAGTATTGTTATGGAATGTCTGGAAGCAAGTGGACAATGCACGTGCATTGATGCTGGAGCCGGGTCCGTTCAAGGCGGATGATTTGGTGGGGAGGATAAAAGGGTAAACACGGTAGGGGCGAGGTCATCTCGCCTTGTTACGTTTGGGTGTTATTGCAGGGGCGGAGCAATGCTCCGCCCCTGCAATAAATATTATGCCAACCGTTGTGGATACGCGATTCCAGTGACATCGTCATGGAGTCTAACGACATCGGTCACGTAGTGACTCGCCCCGATTTGCTCGATCAATTTACACACACTAAAACTGCGACTCAGGTTTTCGTATTCGCTCACCCAACGCTGAAATTCGCTGTCATCCCCTTCACGCGGATATTTCACTTTGAAGCCTTTGAGCTTCATCCGCGAAGGTTTGGGCGTTAAGCGCGCACGATAACAACCCTGTTTGTTGCACAACAGCGTATACAACGGATCGCAGTTGAACTCGTCCATTATCTTCCGGGTGGCATCATCGCGCGGATCGAATTCCCTGCCCAAGACGATCACTCTTGCGCCTTGATACGTTTCATAGATGCGGAAGCTGAGGTCCTTATATTTTGTCGTTGCCAAATTCTTAACCATCTCAAAGATCTGCTCTTTGGGTGGACGGGTATCTTTCTTTTTGAACAACCCGCCCAACCCACCAGCCACTTTAGGTTTATCAATATCCAGGATCATCAAGTTCTCGACGTTCAAGACTCTCGCACCATAGCGATTGCGCGTGATGGCAGAATGAGCATCGATCGTTTGCAGCAACTCCTCGCGGATCTCTGACTCATAATCTTCAAAGAGATGTTTTTCACCCGCGATCTTGCGTTGTATCTTCTGAGCCTTTTCTTTTGCCTTCCCCCGCGCATCCTCCACCGAAACATTTGACCCACCATAGCAGGTGACTTCCTGTTCCGCGCCATCTATGATGATTTTTTGTTTTTCAATGGTCCAGTATTTGTAGATTTTCATTTCGCTAATCTCCACATTCCAATGAACATAGTTAAAAATCCCAAACAACAATCGTACCATTGTCTAACAAAGCCGCCAACATCTTTCCACTGGGAGCCCACACAAGCTTATAAGCACTTCCGTCAACTTTCAATTCAGGCAGTTCAGCTGCCAAAGATAGGGATAAATCATTTGTATTCCACAAATACAAACTTGATGAACCATCATTATATAAGCTAACAGCAAGTAAATCACTATTTGGCGACAAATCTATGCTGTGTGTTAATTCGTAATTAGCTTTTAGTATTTTATCTTGCTTTCCGGTCTGTACATTCCATAATATGACTGCCTCACCAGGCACGAAATATGTCGTGCCATCTTTGTTTGCTTTAGGTTGTATCCCTGCGTTAAAACAACCTGCAAGATATCGTCCATCTGAAGACCAACTTATGTCAACCACAGAATTCATATATGAATATGCAGTATAAATGTGATCAAGTTCGGCTAATTCTTTTCCATTGGAAGAATCCCAAATGTACGCCGGACCATCCCACATGCCTGCTGCAATATAATCTCCGTCTGGAGACCATGCTATGTTAATGACCGGATTATTTGGGAATTCGGGTGATGGCATCCATTTTGGTAAAGTTGTCATAGAGAAAAGTGTAGCCTCAGTAGAATAATCTAATACAGATATTTTCCTATCGCTCAGAGCAACAGCAACTTGGTCTCCATCTGGAGACCAATCAAGATCTGTAACACCAGCCACATCAACTGTTTTAATTACAGTGAAATCTTCAGTGTCCAAAAAAATCAACTGTCCATTATTAGAGACTGCGATTTTTTTGTTGTCAGGAGACCAAGCAAGCGCCCCGATTACTTCAGAATATTCAATCCTATGAAGGAGATTTCCATCAAGGTCCCAAAAAAGCAACATGCTGTCTCTACCACTATAACTATATGTAGTTGCGGCAATCATCTTCGAATCGGGCGACCAAATCAAATTACCAGTAATATCCAGATATCCATCGAGAGCTCGAAGTGTTTTTTCTCTTGAGACATCCCACACAGCAACTCTGTTGTCACCAGTCTGGATAAACAACATAGACGATATACCCCAAACAATATTACTAACCCCTGAATCCACTATCCAACTTTGTATCTCAACCATATCGGGAAGGCTCCAAACTATCACTTTCTTACCAAACACCCCAGCAAACATGTTTCCATCTTGATTGATACTTAAATTCATAGCAGGTGGCGAATGCTCAATCTGACCCAACTTGCCACTAGTTAAGGGGTCGAACGCATAAATTGACCATGGAGTTGACGCCAATAAAAATTTTCCATTTGGGGAAAAAGCCAATTTTGCATAAGTTGGAAGGCTAATATTCGTCACTTCTTTATTATTCTCAATGTCCCAAATCTTAATCCCCTCATTAGTTATGCTATAAGCTATCGTGTTGCCATCGGGGCTAAAAACAAAACTATCAACTACCGATTGTATTGTAAAAACCTGCCAACTTTTAGCTGTGTCGATATCTATAAAATAGATGCTCCATTGGCTCAGGTCTATTCCTTCTTTTGATTGCCCAATAGTTTGGTGTCGCTCAATCGCAAGCAGTGGATTTCCATCGGATTTCCAGGCTATATCATATAAATTAAATTCGGTGAAAAAGTCAAAAGTTTTCAGGATATTCCCTGTTCCCACTTCCCATTCAATCGTTGAGCGTTGGTAAGTAGTATTTTTATCGCTTATACCGATCAAAAATTGAGAATTAGGGCTGAATTCTAAAAATCGAATGTTGCCACATGGGTTAACCCATAGTTGCTCAAAGGTTTTGGCATTATAGAGATAAATCCCTATTTCATTCCCTATTGCAAGATAATTCCCATCTGGGGAAATTGCAAATACAGATATTCCCCCTTTACCCAATCGAATCAATGCTCCATCTGGCACAGGTCCCATATATGAAGGCAGAACTATTTTATTTGACAGATTAACTTTTGAATATACAAAGTAACCAACAATGAAAAGTAAGGCAATGCCCAATAGACTTAAAAACAGTCTATTGGGCATTGCTTGAATCTTTAGATTTGGAGAACTCATCTCAAATCAGAGATCAATGCATCTTGATTATGTAGGAATCAATTACAGCCATGATTACGCTTAACCTTTCTCATCCCCCAATGATGCAATTGCCCTCAACAAACCAAAAACGAGCACGCCGAGTTTCATTCCTTCACCGGCGGTGAGGGCGGTCCCTTCTCCGTGCTGTTCCGCGTTACGGTTGAGCAACGTCGCGGCGATCAAGCCTGTCACTGCACCGATGAGTGCACCGAATAATAGAGTTCTGTTTTTGTTCATAGTGGTTTCCTTTTTTTATCCCGCTCTAGGCGGCGTCCTCGCCGCCGGGGACGGCGGCTCAAGCAAAATATTTTATGATCTCATCTTTTCAAAGAAGGCAATGATGCTTGCCAGAATCCCGTTGAGTTGTAACACGGGTTTCACGATGGCTTCGGTGGCGCGTTTGATATAACCATCAGCCATATAGACATAATTCTGCGCCAGACTGGTATAAGTCGGTGTGATGTTAAGTAATTTCATCATCAAGTAAACGAGCCCGCCAAGCAATGCCGTAAAAATCAATAACCCGATCATGATGGGAATCACGATCCAAATCGTGGAGATCGCCGCCCAACGTCCCACGTCCCCGCCATCGCGGAAGGTGGCAACATTGATGAGCACGATCAACGCGACGATGAGCAGCGAGGTTAACACGACGGGCAATATGATCTGCCAGACAAGTTGTTTGCGATGCCACTGGTATGATTCGTGAACAGGGTGTGGGAGTTTGGCTTTCATAATATTTATTTTAGCACACCCCCACCGCCCTGCAGGCACCTCCCCCAAATTCCGAAAGAAAAGTTGGAATAATTATTCAAAGAATTCGTTTCGGAATTTGGGGGAGGACGGGTGGGGGTCGGGGTTTAAACGCACAGAGCGATTCAACGCACCTCGCCCAGGCACGTAGAACCGCTCCGGCAGGAATATAGACTTGACCGGTATTGGTTTGTTACGAAATCCTAAAGGTCTTAAAGACCTTTAGGATTTATGAAACTACCTTCGATTCCGCAAGAAGGTCGGGATGTCGAGATCATCCTTGTTGACGGGGGGCTGGGAGGCTTGTTTCGCCTCACCAGGCTGAACGTCGGATTGAACCGAGACCGATTCGGTCGTGCGCATGAAATAGGCAGGCTCGGTGTTGCGTTTGGTTGAGTCCGCACGGGGTTGTTTTTCCAAAGCGCGACGCGGCATGGAGTTGCGTTCAAAGCCGGTTGCAATGACCGTGATGCGGATGTCGTCGCCCATGTTCGGGTCGATGACCGCACCGAAGATCATGTTCACATCAGGATGCGCCGTTTCGCGGATGATCGCCGCAGCTTGATTGACTTCGAAGAGCGTCATGTTCGGACCGCCGGTGACATTGAAGAGCACACCGCGCGCGCCGTCGATGGTGATATCAAGCAGCTTGGATGAGATCGCATCTTCCGCAGCCTTCTTTGCGCGTTCGTCCCCAGTGCCTTTCCCAACCGCCATGAGCGCTGCGCCGCCCTCAGACATGATCGCGCGCACATCGGCAAAATCGAGGTTGATCAAACCGGGGATGGTGATCAACTCAGAGATGCCTTGAATGCCCTGATGTAAAACATCATCGGCGAGTCGGAAGGCGTCTTGTAATGAAGCCCGTTTATCTGCGATTTGTAATAAGCGATCATTGGGAATTGCCACCAATGTATCGGTATGTTCTTTCAATTGATTGATGCCCACTTCAGCAGCTTGCAAGCGACGCATCCCTTCGAAGGTGAAGGGGCGGGTCACTACACCGATGGTGAGGGCGCCGCTTTCGCGTGCGATCTGCGCCACGATGGGCGCCGCGCCAGTGCCGGTGCCGCCGCCCATGCCCGCCGTGACGAAAACCATATCCGAGCCTTTCAGCACGTTATACAGTTCGTCCGCAGATTCTTCAGCGGCTTTGCGGCCAACTTCGGGATTGCCACCTGCACCGAGACCACGGGTGAGTTTGTCACCGAGGCGTACGCGGGTTGTGGATTTCGTCAA
>Ga0180074_1000023_pt1 | contig 28037 bp, 30 predicted proteins | sample EasRiv366_16_10D_FD_121773 | JGI IMG/M metagenome (GOLD analysis project Ga0180074, IMG submission 121773) | Soil microbial communities from meander-bound floodplain in the East River, Colorado, USA - East River metaG ERMLT366_16_10D | ecosystem: Environmental > Terrestrial > Soil > Floodplain ...
AAGTATGGTCGAATTTTCGACCATTGAGTATCATTCAGGTCGGTTGGGTAAATTTGTTGAGATTTGGTCATCCCACCAGTTTGCCCAACCTCCCTTATTATTTCAAGTTTTCAGACACGGTCTTAGATCATCCAGCCCGTTGAGAAAATTTCCTGATAAATCTACCCATTGTTTTCCAGTCAATTGGTATTCAGCTTCTTTTGGGTATTCTGCAGGAGTTAAAACAACAGGAATAATTCTTAATGTACCTTTATGCTCTTGTTCTGAAGCAATGTTTAATTCCTTAATTACATTTGGCGAACTTAAAGATGCGGGGGATATGAAAAGAATAAACGAATCAGAGTTTTTTATCCCCTCCACTATTTCTGCTCGCCATTGCTCTGTCGGCGGTATGTCATTTTTATCGAGCCAATGCGAAAAACCTGCATCTGTGAGAATATCGCAGATTGCATATACCTTATCTTTATCTCGGCGAGAGTAACTGATGAAAGCTTGCCCCATTGGGCTCCTTTATATCTTAAGTATAGGTTTTTAGGACATGGTTCGTCAAGTGATATCTGTTAGGGAAACGTTACAATTCGGTACGATTTATTGCTACCAATAAACCGTGCCGTTTCCAGTTCGCGACTACCCAAAATTTTTCTTACTCAAACATCTTATGCTTTTGTAGTGTCTCCAAATAAACTGCCTGCTTCTTTCCAACCAAACGGCTTAGGCGCGGAGCTTCAAAAATAAGCTGCTTGATCTTCCGCAGGGGATAGACCATACATTCATACCCATCCTTTAAATCTTCAAACACCACCAAGCATACCCACGCCTCTGGCATATCTAAAATCGGATCGCGGCGTTCCGGTGAATCTTGAAATGTCCACGAGAGGCCGTAACGCTTGGCTGCTGAACGGCGTTGGGTTTTGACGGCGACTTCCAGGTCGTTGATTTTTAAGTCCGCGTCCCATGATTTTTGTTTGCCAGAATAGATCGTGTAATCGGGTCCTTCAATTTTGCAATCGCGTTGTTCAAAAACGAAACTTACTGCTTCTTCCCCCAATTTGCTGACGAAGTGATCATCCTGAATTTTTTGCTTAACAGTCTGTTCACTATCGCGATAGTTAACTGTGGATACTACCGCACTCGCAAAAGCAGTGGCACGCGCCACTGCTGCTGATGAAAGATGAATAAGCTGCGGTTCTTTAAAGGTTGGCATTTCGACTCGGATATGTCACCCTGAGCGAAAGCGAAGGGTCTCTACTTTGAAAATGCGAGACTCTCACCTGCACTTGCGTGCGGTGCAAGTGTCAGTCACAAACACCGCGCCCTCAGAGTGACAGACAAATTCCAATTATCCACCGCCTTTGAGATAGATTCCCGTCGGGTCAAGTTCCTCGCGCAAGATTCGCAATTCGTTTTCAGTGACGATTTCAGTGGTTCGCACTTGCGCAGCGACTTTCAGATCCCAGCCGGTGTTGGCTTTGGCTTCTTCCACTGTTTTACCGGGATGCAATGCAGTAAGGATCATTTCGCCAGTTTCATCGGGTTCGAGCATGCCAATGTCGGTAACCACGCCGACCATCCCTCCGCCGCGCAAGCCAGCTTTTTCGCGGTCGCCTTTACCGCTTATGAATCCAGCCGATGTCATGAATTCTACCTTTTCGGGGAAGCGTCGCTTCTGATGCGGGGTCATGATGTAACAACGGTTCGCCCATGCTGCGATTTCCTGTGAACCACCCGAACCAGGCAAACGCACTTTGGGATGCTCGTAGCCGCCGATCACGGTCGCGTTGATGTTGCCGTATTTATCAATTTGCGCGCCGCCCATGAAACCCACATCCACGTTGCCGCGCTGAAGGTAATTTGCAAAAATATCGTACATGCTCACCACCGAAAGCGATCCGCTTACGAGGGTGGGGTCACCGATCGATAACGGCAAACGCGCAGGCTCCGCACCGATCACGCCCGCTTCATAGATCATCACCAGGTTCGGCGCATGCGTCCGCTTGGCAAGATTGCACGCGAGATTCGGTTGACCGACGCCGACGAACACCACGTCGCCATCGCGTAACAAACGCGCGGCGTTGATGATCATTAATTCAGCGGCTGAATATTTGATTTCGTTCATAGGACCTCTTTTAAAAATGATTGCATGATTTCAAAAACTTCTTTTGGACGTTCCAACGGCAACAGATGCGTGGATTTTTCCAACGCTTCGATTCTCACTTTGGGCTGCTTCCGTTTCACAAGCCTTGCCGCATCTTCGAGAAACGTGTCCGTCTCAGCGCCACGGATGAAGAGCGTCGGCACTTCGAGTTTGGGCAGGTCGCGCCAGATATCGAAGTCGCGCAAGCCGGTGCGATAGATGTGCGCTTCCCATTCCGGAGAATAGACCAGTTCATAACCGCTATCTGTTTTGCGCGTGATCCCGTCAATGTAGATCCGCAAATTCTCGTCGCTCATGTAGCGGAAGATATTTCGATTGCGATAGCCGCGATACACTGTTTCCAGGTCATCAAATGTTCGCCTGCGTTTTTTGGCTCCGGTGATCAATGGATGGAGTCTATCTCCCAGCCCCAGCACACGAACGATATGCCAGTTGATCAGAAATCTTGGAACGAATAATACCGGGTCGATCAATATCAACGCACGGAATTTACCTGGGTCGCGCAGTGCCGTGCGCAAAGTGACAATGGCTCCGATCGAATGACCAACTCCAATGACAGGAGCAGGCTGTGATGAAAGGAAGGAGCGCAGGTCATCGCTGAATGGCTGCCAGTCCTTGATGTCGTCTATCTTGGCTTCATCCCACAGAGGGCGCAAAGGCATCCCAAAGACGTGATATTCTGTTTTCAAAAATTCGAACAACGGTTTGTAACAATCGGGCGGATAACCGTTGGCGTGCAGAAAATGAAGCGGTATGCCTGTGCCGCCAAAGTCAAATGATTTCATCCGCTAATACCCTGCGGGCACGATGTCTACGCTAATACTTTCCATAGTTGATCGGTTCACTCATTTGCTTCGGAACTTCCAGACGCTTATGTGTCTCAGCGCCTAACTTTTGCCAATACGTTTCGCGATCCTTTACGCCATAAACCCATTCATCCAGCCAGGCTTTGACTGTCTCTGCCGACTCGCTGATCTTATCCCACGCGAGATAGAACTCGTTGTCGCGGTCATAATAACCCTGTGCGTAACTCGGATGACACGCAAACGGGACGTGACACACCGCGCTGACCACAATACCAGGGATCATCGTGCGGTTCGGGTCCGAGCGGATGACTGCTTCGTCCACGATCTCTTCTGCCGTAAGGATGACTTTTTTCGCGGCAAAGGCAGCTTCCTTCTGTTCGCCGATGATGCCCCATAGATGTGAATTACCATTTGCATCCGCACGCTGCACATGGACGATCGCCACATCCGGGTTCAAAGCGGGGACAACGATCACATCCTTGCCGCCGAAGGGGTCAGGGATGCGCTTGATATTGGGATTTGATTTTTCAAGATCAGCGGCGCCGGTTTGATTCATGGGCAGGAAGGGCAGACCCGAAGCGCCTGCTTGCAGACGTGTGATCATGCCGAAATGGGAATACTCGTCCCATTCGAGTTTGCCTTGTTCAAGCGCCGAGCGGACGATACGCAGTGAACCCACACCGGGATTACCCATATAGGAGAAGATCACTTTTTTGGCACAGCCTGCCGCGACCATCATGTCATAGATCAAGTCGGGCGTGGCACGGGCAAGCGTGAGATCCTTTTTGCCTTGGCGGATCATTTCATGCCCAGCGGCAAACGGGATCAAGTGCGTGAATCCGGCTGCGTAAATGGTGTCACCATCGTTCACATATTTGGCGATGGCTTCTGAAAGCGAAGTAAGTTTGGTCATTTCTTTTTCTCTTCTTTGGGTTTAGGTTTCAATCTCTTGAAGATACCGAACCTGCCACTGGGAGGTCCGGCTGATTTTTTGAATTGCCCACGGAAAATAAATACGAATGTGAGCAGGACTGTACCCCAGCAAAAATAACTTAGCGTTGGGTCTTTGGCGGCTTCTGATAATATGAAGAATACCAGCATACCAACGCCGACCAACACAAAAAAAGTCCCTACACGGGCAACGAATTCTTTACGTCCAGAGGGTTGGTCGCCCATATCAGTTTGGTTTTCTTGCCGAGAATAGGATTCTTCTAAAAGGGTAAAAGACCGGGCTATCGGGCATGGCGGCGCGCATTTTTTCGCGAACGGATTGCACGAACGCGTCTTTATGTTCACCCAAACGTTCGAAATATGGGACCAATGCCGTACCTGAAATCCATTCTACCACCGCGTCTGCGTCTTCCAATACATGCGGATAAATTTTTTCAAAGACCACAATATTTTCTGCGCCGCAATTGAAAAAGATGCGGGCGTAATCATCAATGGCTAAGACCGGCGCATAACGTTGATATCCGTTCAGGATGAATTTGAACAGCTCTTCATTGGCAGTTTCACGATAGATCTGATGCGAGATGTGGTTGTGATTCGATGGGACCTGCACCGCGAGCTGTCCGCCGGGTTTGAGCTTGTCGAAGATGTACGGAATTAACTCGGCGTGATTCTCACTCCATTGTAGGGCGGCGTTGCTGAAGATCAGGTCCCATTCACCTGTCAGCGTGGATTGATCTCCTTGTGTAAAGACCAGACCTGGGCGTTGGAAAGAAGCGGTTTTGTCTAGCATCTCTTGCGATGAGTCGAGTCCGGTCACGTCGCTGTTTGGAAGTTTATCCGCAAGTTGACGTGTCAATTCACCGGTGCCGCATCCCAGATCAATGACTTTGAGATGCGAGCGCACATCCACCAGCGCGAGCAGGTCATAAAATGGCGCTGCGCGTTCGGCTTGAAATTTGTGATAAAGGTTTGGATTCCAAGGCATAGTTTTATCCCACGACCGCAGACGGCAGACCTTGCATATTGTCTATCGTCTGCGGTCAATCAAAAAAGCCCTCCCTTTATCAGGAAGGGCTTTGACTTTACTTGCGTCGAACTGTTTTCTTTACAGCCTTTTTGGCGACTACTTTTTTCTTGGGCGCGGCTTTCTTGACAACCTTTTTCACAGGCGCGGATTTGATGCGGGTTTGGATCTGTTCGTGCATATACAGTTGAACATAATAATATCCGCCGCCGTTCTTGCCGCTCGAGCCGGAGCCTTTCCAGCCGCCAAACGGTTGGAAGCCGGGCCACGCGCCGGTGGTGGCGCCCTGTGGACGGTTGGCGTAGGTGACGCCCGCTTCGATGTGATCGAAGAACCATTCGGTTTCCTTGGGCGAGCCGTAGAAGCCAGCAGTCAGACCATAGTTCACATTGTTTGCGATCTGCATGGCTTCATCGAGATTGCTGACTTTGCCGATCGTGGTGATGGGCAGGAACATTTCATGCTGCCATAAGCGATGAGTGAAGGGCAGGTTGGTGACGAGGGTGGGTTCACAGAAGAAACCCTTATCGTACATGCCGCCGGTTTTCACATGACCACCAGTGAGGAAGGTGGCGCCAGCGCCGCTGATCTCTTCGGTGAATTCTTTGAATTCCTTGTATGAGCCCTGGCTGACCACCGGACCCAGATAGGTGTTGCGTTCGGTGGGGTCGCCGATGACAAGCTTGTTGGTTTTCTCTCTGAGTTTCGCAACGAGTTCATCATACACAGGTTCTTCCACGATCACACGTGAAGCCGCAGAACATTTCTGTCCCTGCAAACCGAACGCGGAACGGACGATACCCGTCGCTGCATCTTCAAGATTGGCATTGCGCGAAACGATGGCGGGATTCTTACCGCCGAGCTCCAATACAATGGGGCGGACGTAATTGCGATTTCCGAAATCGCGATACATCTTCATGCCTACATCGAAGGAGCCGGTGAAGGTCACGCCGTCTATTTCGGGGTTCTCAACGAGTGCCTGTCCGAGCGTGGAGCCGGGACCTGTCACAAAGTTCACCACGCCATCCGGGAAGCCCGCATCGCGCAAACATTCAGCGTAGAGTCGCACGATCCAGGCCGTATCCGTTGCCGGCTTGATGACGATCGTATTTCCAGCCACAAGTGCCGCGCCAGCCGGTCCACCCGTCAACGCGAAGGGGAAGTTGAACGGACTAACGACCAGCCACACACCATATGGGCGCAGAACAGAGACGTTCGTTGAATCGTATCCAACCAGCGGGTCCTTGCCCATCGGTTTGACGAAGCCGTTGTTCTCTTCCATCATATGCGCAGACCAATACATAAGGTCGGCTGTCTCCTGCACGTCACCGAGTGATTCCATGCGGTTCTTGCCGACCTCCAGTGCCATTGCCGCGCCGAGTTCGAAAATGCGCTTCTCAATATTCGCCGCTGCCTTGCGGACCAACCTGACGCGCGTCTGCCACGGAGTACGGCTCCAGGCGGGGAAAGCCTTACGCGCCGCAGTGATCGCCATCTGGGCATGCGTGGCGTTGCCTTTTTGCATGCGCGCCAGCACCCAGTCGGTATTTACGGGCGAGTGATCGTCGTACTTATCATCAGCGAACACATCCTTGCCGTCGATGATCATGCCATATTCTTTGCCAAGGTTTGCCTTGAGATTTGCAACAGCCTTATCGAAGCCCTTATGCAAAGCCTCGGGTGGACTGAACATCGTGGCGTACGTGAGTTTGAAACCAGCCATGCTTCCTCCTGTAAATGTAGTTGAATAATTTTGTGGTTTGTTGGTCGCGTAGATTGATGTTGCACCTACGAAACGAGTAGACTACGTGACTAAGCGACTAATCTAGTATAGCGTAGGATTTCACAACAGTCAAAGTGACGAAAATCATTGCGTAGGGGGCGGGCAAATCCTGAGCGGAGACGAAGGATCTCCCGCCCTGAATCTGGACGAGTCGAAGCGCGCCTGTTAATCTTTTCGTAAGGATTCCCTGATATAACTTTTCTATATGGATATGAAAACCCGCCTCATTACCACCCTCATCCTGCTTGCTGGACTAGTAGCTGCATGCGCCCCGGGAACATCTCAGCCGCCTGCTGCCCAGCCTGTTGCAGTAGAGCCAACTGTGACCCCGCTTGCAGAAAGCGCTTTACCTACGCTTGCAGCTGCAACGCAGGCTCCCGTAACGGAATTCCCAACTGCGCTGCCCATCGCCACCTCCCGCGGACCAAACCTCGAAGCCACCGACCCGAGCACGGTTAGCCTTGCCTCAGGCGAACTCCATTTTGTGGAATTCTTCCGCTTTACCTGAGGTACCTGCCGTTCCATGGCGCCCATGGTTCATGGGCTCGAAGCAAAGTATTTTGGCAAGATCAAGTTCTCCTATATTGATGCCGACGACCCGAACACCTTTGACATTCAACAAGCACTCGGCTTCCGCTACCAACCCGAAATCTATTTACTGGATAGCGATGGCAATCTCCTACAAAAATGGATTGGCTACACCTCCGAACAGGAATTTGAAGCAGTCTTCGCACAGTATGTGCAGTAAAGAAAATCTCCGCAGCCCAAGTGGTGCGGAGATTTTTTCTTATTAATTTTCTAGTCCCGAAATAAGGCTCGATACTGTCCATAGCCTTCTTCCTCCAGCTTCTCCTTCGGGATGAACCTCAAGGACGCTGAGTTCATGCAATAGCGCAAACTGGTGGGCGCAGGTCCATCATCGAAGACATGCCCAAGGTGCGAATCCGCGTTCTTCGAGCGGACTTCAGTCCGTGCCATAAAAAGTTTGTAATCGGTGTGGCTAACGATATTCTCCGACTCTAAAGGCTGGGTAAAGCTGGGCCAGCCGGTGCCTGAGTCGTACTTATCGAGCGAACTGAACAATGGCTCCCCTGAAACCACATCCACATAAATGCCGGGCTTCTTATTGTTCCAATATTCATTGGAATAAGGACGTTCAGTCCCTTCTTGTTGTGTAACCTGATATTGAATGGGGGATAGCTTTTGGCGAAGTTCGGCTTCTGACGGTTTGGTATAGGTTTTCATTTCAGCCTCCTACGGGTAAATTGATCGCCAGCAGACACCTGCTGACTCCTCTAACCATTACACCTATGAGACGCTGTAATATCCCGCCAGTGTACTGCCTGTTAAGAGTCTTGTAATAATCACCTGCCAAGGCTGTGTCCCAATGTTAACGAGATGCTAGAAGCCGTTTTTCGTTATCGTGTTCGTGCATGTTTTGAAAATCATTTTATTTAATATAGCATGGCGAGTTGTCCAACTGCATGGTTCTAACCCAAAACTCTTGATCTTCACCACCAACTGACTGGTCCCCATCGTTCTTTTTCATATACTCATAGGTTAGCTTAAGTCCAGTTTTAAGATCGATTTTTGCTTCCCAGCCCAACATTTTCTTTGCTTTCCGGCAGTCACACACACCAGCAAAAACGGCATCTCCAGGCGCTACGTTTTCATGTACTAAATTCAATTTTTTGCCTGTTATTTCCATAACCATTTGAATCAAGTCATTTAATGGAGTGCCAATGCCAGTTCCAAAATTGAAGATTGAGAACAGCGTAGAATCATTCAAAGCTGCTAGGATTCCCAAGGTGGCATCCTCGACATAAAGCCAATCGCGAACTGCTGTACCATTGCCATATTTCTTTACTACTTTATTGTGGAGGGCGCTTTCTAATAATAGTCTTGGCATCATGTCTCTTCGACATCGGGGCCCATACAGCGGCTGCATCCGGCATATCGCTACCGCTACACCGAAGTTTTTGTAAAAGGCATGACACAGTGCCTCCGCTGCGACCTTCGTGGCACCATACGGGTTAATGGGACGGAGCAGGTCATTCTCGGTCATCCTATCGTCGACTGCGGATGTTTCACCAACTGCACTTCGTGAGGAAATTAACACGAGCCGCCTTATGGTGTCAGTCTGACGGATGGCATTCAAAAGGGACTGAGTTCCCTGGATATTGTTGATGATATACCGAATTGGCTCCTCGACACTCTTTCGATCTCTTACTAATGCAGCGGCGTGTATACAGCTGGTTGGTGCTTCTGCCCTCAAAACATCCCTTAATAGATTTTCTTGAAGAATATCTAATTCATACATTCTAAATTGTGCTCCCTCCTTTTTTTGTGAAAGCTCATGTAGATGTGCAATATATTTCTTTTTCTCGACCAGGCTGCTGGTTTCATTATTGAGTATATCAACGACGACGACTTGCTTTCCAGCAAGGAGAAGTTTTTCACAGATATGACTACCAAAAAAACCTGCACCACCAGTAACAAGAACCTTTGAGCTTGTATTTATACATACGGTGGTAGCTCGATCAATGTGGCGCATCATTGTTTTTTCTTTGTTTTTATATATCTTGCTCATTGTTTACTCAACTGGACTTGCAAAAAATGAGCAAAAACTACTCTTTGATACGCCATGCAAGCTGGTCATTCAGGGGCCTGCGTAAATCCGGAAGATATGTTCCCAATGAGCCATCCATACCCAATGCTTTCCCAGCGCAAGCAACTTGCGTGTTATCGTATATTGGTGTCATGGCTATTTCATTTGGCTGTGGAGTATATGTGGTGAAGAGTAACGGCCCGTTGGGCGCTAAAAGAGCATATCCTTTTTGTAAAAGTGGATTTTTCGTTCCCGCCTGCCATAAAACTGGTACCTTCCCCTCGCGTTCTGCCAGGTAACGTCCCCAGCCCAATGTTTGCAGAGAAAGATTCCAGGAACCCTTAAGTTGATTCCAATGCACAGATTGTGGATCGCAATTCTGATTGTCTTGAAATGCCAAACTTTCCACATTGGTCAGTGGCGAAAAATATCCATTCATGATCAGCCAGTCCCACATTCGAATTGTTTCTTCTGGGTGAAGCGACGCAATCATCGCTGAATAATGTGGCGCAACAATGGATGCGCCCAAGGTTGATCCATCGTTGGCTGCTGAAAAAGCACCCCCGATCCCATATGTCTGATAAATGCTGCTTTGATTAACCATATGTGGATTCGGCACCTCCCCGGCTGATAGCCCAAACAGACCGAATTGAGAAAAACACGCTGTCGAGTCTTGAGTCGGGTAATACGCGATCTGGCTTTCAACTGCACTCAGTCGATACGTATTCCAATCCGTTCCCCAATGATCCTGTGCTGAAGGCGGCGGCACATACAACCATGCCAGTTCATCAATGAACCCCGAGCCGTTGGCGGTTGGCGGGGAAGGATATACAAGCGGAGCAGCTACACCCTTAACGCTTGCATAGGCCAATTGAATCAGCCAACTCTCTCCGCCGAAAGTGTCCCAGGCGTAAGGGATTAAACTACCATCATGAGTGTAGCCATGTGAGATACCCTGATCAGTAACCAGATCACCCCAATCGATTTCCTCCAGCAATTTTTCTGTGCCTAAAGTATCCAACCCTAAACTGGTTTGGGCTTCGAGCAACCCAATTACTGCGATCACTGTGTCGGCAGATGACCACTCCGTATTTTCAACAATGACATATTCACCATCAGAAGAAGCCTTCACCCAGTGCGGCAATAATCCATGGTAACGTGGGATGTCATTCAATAACGTTTTGCTGATCTTGTTTACGATTTGAATGGCATCTGCGCGATTGATGACTCCTAATTGCCTGGCGACTACGGTCGCCGCGGCAAGATTACCCGTAGCTTGAATCGCATCGAATTCACCGCTCGCATCCTTCGCCTTGTCCCGCACCAATCCCGTATGCGGATTCCAATTCTCCAGCAACATCCCATAACTCCACACGAACGCGGCAGTGGCTGTATCGCTGATCTGCGTTTCGGCTGTGAATAATATGCGCTTGACCACAACATAATCCCCAGCCTGTCCCTGATCAAGAACCAACACCAGATGATTGATATGTTGAAGAGCGGGCAACTTGAAGTTGACGGTTTGATCCCCACCATTCAAGGTGACCTGATCTAGCCATTGCACAGCGTTGCCATTTTTGAGTTCTACCTTGAGTGTACTATTGGGAGTCGCTTCAGGAACCTGAATATTGAGTGCGGTGATCTTGGATTGATACTTCGATTTGATAGGATTAGGCAGTAACGCCGAAAAATTAATCGTCGACCCCTCGCGGATGGGATGACTCAGGCTCAGCCAAAAACCGCCCCAAGTGGAACCCGGCGCGATGGTCATCACGGCGTATCCTTCCTCCCAATCCATGAGGGTATCGCTGACACTGCCGCGGTCGCCGTCCATGCGGTTGTAGTAATACGCTGTATTTCCCTGATACGGTTGCGGCTGGAAATCATCAACAAGAATATCAATATTACGATTGGCAGGTGCATCGGATTTGGTGATCGTGTTTGCTCGGAAGGTGATGAACCAGGTATCAGATAAAAATGTTATACCTGATGAACCGCTCAAGCCGCCTGCCAGCCACACGCGACCATCACGCAAAAGTGCGCCAGCCGAAAAAGCTCCAGGCTTTGTTAATTCGCCGACGCTATACCATTGCTCTTTGGCAGGATCATAGACTTCCATTGCGCCGACAAATGAATTTGCGTTCCAGATGCTATCCCAGTGGCGTGCACCGCCAACCGCGAGCACAGAACCATTCGGAAGCATGGTAAGTACGTACGCAAAGCGTGCCTCTGAAAGGGATGCTGCCTGGCTCCATGTATTGGAAACCGGATCGTAAATCTCAGCGCTACCAATGACGTTTAGAACTGGTTCGCCATCTGCGGCTGTGCCGCCAGCGACGAATACACGCCCATTCTTCAGGACGATTGATTCAGCCAATCCACGCTGGTTTACCATGGGATCGGTGACTCTCCAACTGTTGGCCTTGGGATCATATACAAATGCGTCTCCATCAACGGTGAGCCCTCTGGCGTTTGTGCCCCCGGCCAGGAGGACATTGCCATTGTGTAATAAGTCTGCCGTTTGCCCACAGCGCTCTGACGGAAGTGAGGCTGCCGCTGCCCAGGAATTCGTGCGTGGATCAAATATTTCGGCGCGTTCGGTGCAAACCCCTCCACCGATGCCGCCGCCCACCACAAGTACGCGACCATCCTTTAGCAAGGTGGCAGAATGGATGGTGCCATGTGAATGCAATGGTGGGATCGTCGTCCACGTATTTGTCGATGGATCATAAACTTCCGCATCGCTTAACCATTGTTGCTGAATACTGTATCCACCGACGACCAGTACGCGACCATCGGCGAGCAAGGTGGCAGAGTGATCATGACGCGGTGTATTAAGTTGTGCTGCCTGAGTTAGTGAGCCTGTCTTGGGATCAAACATCTCCACTTCCACAGACTGTTCGCTCAGGTTTTTGATGCCTCCAACTATTAATATCCTGTCGTCTCGTAAGCGTGTAATAGTGTGACGGGCGCGTGGATATGACAATGGCGTTCCTTGTTCTACTTCCAATTTAGGAGATTGTCCTGGTGCAACTACGACATTCTCATTCAGGATGGGAGTGCCATCAACAGGAATAGTTGAACGCAAACTTGCTCCGCAGGCGAAGACAAGCAGACTCATGCATAGCAGAAAACGGACGAAGTTGTTGTTGGGCATTTTGTTCTCCTTTATTCAGGGTTGAAAAGTTCTTTGATGAATCGCAGAACGAGTCCGGTCAATGGCGCGAGGGTGAAAAAAACGGGAACGAGCAGGAGGCAAAACGTGATGAAGAGATGATTCGAAACATTGAATATTTGGTTTTTGTTGAAAACGATTATGGTGAACGCAATAATGACCCCGATGAATGCCAGATTCGGATATTCCACATGATAGTCTTTATAGGTGCTATGCGCGATTTCATAAAATCCCAGGATAAAGGGCGCAACAAGTGGCATGAGAAAGTAGTATATAAGAAGTGGAATGAGGAGAATACATACCATGATGTCACGACATGGCATCGGCGGCGACGGCGTAAACCCATCGCCGTTTTCGTCGTGGTACTGGTGTTTTGAACGTTCCTGCATCCAACTTTCCATAGCGACGCTCCTTGTTAATATCCCAGCCGCCAGTGGGGAAGCGATCATTTATGGCGGCTTGGTGGTCAATATAAACTTATCCAAATCTGCAACCCCAAACTCCTGTCCGTCTGTATAAAATTTGATCGAATGGACTCCGCGTGCGACGCTTCCCAGATCAATTACATCGGTCCAAACAAATTTGTCCCAGCCGCCCTGGTCAATCAGCGGGATGGCGGCCCTTTCGGTCAACTCATCATCCAGATAGACCAGAATGGGTACAGAAGATGAGCTATATTTTGAATACCGTAACTTCAAGTAAAGGTGCTCGGCCTGAGGTATTTTGATATTGTCATATTTCACGTACCCAGGCTGTGCCGGCCAGGCCGGGACAACACCAAATTGACCATGAACCATTTCAGCTGATGCACTTGACCTTTGAAGCACAGATCCTACGGTATATTCATCCGGATATTCACCTTCTCTTTCGTATGTCCAGGCTGCTTTGCTCGACGATAAATAAGCCACAACCATAACTATAATTAGCAATATCCAAATAAAAATCGGAATCTTATAGGTCACCAGAAATCTAATAATTTCTTCCAGACTGATTTTTCTCGTCACGGGTTGTCTTTCAGGGTTCTGCGGAACAAGCTTAGTTGGAGCATACACGATGGGTCCTGGGATTTCAATTATGGATTCCCCCGGTTTATCCACTACGGGAGGTTCTGGGGTTTTCCCCTGTTCACCTAGCCGTAGGATTGCCTCTGCTCTTGAGCTAATGCCAAGTTTGGCATAGATCTTTGTCAGATGAGATTCAACGGTGCTTTCGGTAATATAGAGGGCCAGGGCTATTTGCTTGTTGCTTTTGCCCTGCAATAAAAGTTTAATTACGTCGTTTTCGCGTTCACTGAATTGATTAGGATCATACATGGAATACCACTCCTTTGCATTTTTATAGTATAGCACTTCTGTCAGGTGCAGGTGCTATCCAGTTATAATCCCTGCCATGAATCCCTTTGTTCAAGTTTTTGTATTTCTCAGCGGTCTGCTCATTGTCATCTTGACACTTTCCTCTGCCATCTCCACATTTGTTCTGCCACGTGGTGTGCGGAGTCAATTGAATCGCGTTGTCTTTGGGACATTACGCCGGGGATTTGAGTTCATCCTGCATTTTATAAAAAGCTATGAACGGCGCGATGCCATCATGGCATATTACGCGCCGATTGGTGTGTTGTTGCTTTTGCCAACCTGGTATCTTTTGATACTGCTTGGATACGCGGCAATCTATTGGTCGCTGGGTGTGGGCGATCTGTTTGCAGTGATTCGCTTGAGTGGTTCCTCTTTGTTCACACTTGGGTTCGATATTTCCAAAACTCCCATTGTGACCATTGTCGTATTTTCAGAAGCCATGCTGGGTTTGATGTTGGTGGGTTTACTGATCGGTTATCTTCCGACCATGTATGCGGGATTTTCGCGGCGCGAGCAGGCGGTGAACATGCTTGAGGTCCGCGCCGGGAGCCCGCCATCCGCTTCGGAAATGCTGCTGCGCTTCAACCGCATTCATGGCTTGGATAAACTTGCCGATTACTGGAAGCTTTGGGAAGCCTGGTTTGCGGATGTGGAGGAGAGTCACACTACCCTGCCAGCGCTGGTGTTCTTCCGTTCTCCGCGCTCCGAGAACTCATGGGTGACTGCCGCAGGCGCGGTGCTGGATACCGCAGCGATTACACTATCCGCCATTGATATTCCATACGAAGCATCTGCCGCATTGTGCATCCGTGCCGGATTTCTCGCTTTTCATCGAATCGCAGATTATTTTGATATCCCTCATCCTCATGACCCACATTATCCTCAGACGCCCATCTGTGTAGAGCGTGCAGAGTTTGATGCGGTTCTTGATCAACTTGCCGCGGCGGACGTGCCCCTCAAAGCGGATCGTGAACAAGCGTGGAAGGATTTTGCCGGTTGGCGCGTCAATTATGACCGCAGCCTGATCCTGCTATGCGGATTGGTGATGGCACCCAAAGCTCCGTGGTCGGGTGATCGTGTTCCGTTTTTCAACCTGCCGCCGTTCTTTATTTTGAAGAAGAAACTACAACATCACGATCACGAAAATTAGACTTTGAAAGAGCACTACGGCGTTCGTTCTACAACAGTTGTTATAATACCCAAAATCTTCTTTGAGGAACTTGTGATGTCTGATGCCCCGCTTGTGATCGAGAACTTATCTTTTCAATATCGGACTCGTCCTGAATTGGCGATAGAAAATGTTTCAGTTGAATTAAAACCCGGGGAAATGCTTTTGATCGCAGGTTCCAGCGGGTGCGGCAAGACCACCCTGGCACGTTGTATCAATGGTTTGATCCCGCGTTCGTATAAGGGCAAGCGCGAGGGCAAGGTATTGTTACATGGTAAAGATGTTTCCGAAATGCAGATCGCAGATGTAGCACAAATTGTGGGGACACTATTACAAGACCCCGAACGCCAGATCGTTGCGAGTAATGTGTATAACGAGATTGCGTTCGGACCAGAGAACCTGGGTCTGCCACGCGCTGAAATTCTGATGCGCGTTGAGATTGCCATACAGCGCTTGAACATCGAATATTTGCGCGAACGTGAGACCTTCAATCTTTCAGGCGGTGAAAAACAAAAGGTTGCGCTGGCTGGTTTGCTGGCGATGAACCCCTCCATTTTATTGTTGGATGAACCGCTCGCTTCACTTGACCCAGCCTCTGCACATGAAGCCCTGGAAGTATTTCGCAGCCTCGCCGATGAAGGCAAGACTGTGGTGTTGATCGAACATCGTGTTGAAGATGCGATCTTTGCCAAGCCAGATCGTTTGATGTATATGGAAGGCGGACAGGTTAAATATCTAGGTGCCATTGATAATCTGCCCACCGAAATTGATCACCATGAGGTGAAGCTTCCTGCTGAGTGGGTCGTGAAGCGCGTTCATCAGATGGGGGAGAAGATCGAGAAAACAGAAGCAACCCCGAGCGTGGGCGGCGGCGAGCCGCTGGTCATCTTCGAAAATGTGGACTTTCGTTACAGCGATGAGACTCCGTACATCCTGCAAAACGTTAACCTTGAGATTCGGCGCGGCGATCTGATCGCAGTGTTGGGTCCGAATGGCGCGGGAAAATCCACGTTGATCAAACATGCAATTGGGTTGTTGAAGCCAACCAGTGGACGTGTGTTGGTGGAAGGCAAAGACACGCGGAGTATGAGCATTGCACAAATTGCGCGCGTGCTTGGTTTTGTGTTTCAAAGCCCGACGCATATGTTGTTTGCGCCAACCGTACAAGAAGAGTTGGAGTTCGGACCTAAGAATCTGGAATACAAAACGGATGTTATTCAAAAGGCGGTTGCTGAAAGTATTTCGACAGTAAATCTAAGTGGACTTGAAGAATACCCTCCGCTGGGGCTTTCGTTTGGTCAACAAAAACGCACAACCATCGCAGCAGTGCTTGCCATGCAATCGAAGATCATGGTGATGGATGAACCGACCGCCGGGCAGGACTACGCCAATTACACTCACTTCATGGATGCAATGTGTAAGCCACTGGCGGGTGGTCAGCAATCGTTGGTGGCATCCAACTTTGCAGCAACACTTTTCATTACGCACGACCTTGATTTGGCGGTGACGTATGCCAATCGTGTGTTGCTATGTGGCGATCAACATATCGTTGCAGACGGTACTCCTCAAGAAGTGCTGAAGGATTTTGACCTGCTGACGCGTTATCGTGTGCGCCCCACTTCGCTTCTGCGCCTTAATTTGAGCCTGTTCTCGCTTACGAAACAGTTTCTCACCGCTGAGGCTTTGGCAGCCTACTCGTAGTATTTCCCTGCAACTGTAACACGGTTACAGGGTTATCAGAATTGGGTCAGCTTGTTAATCCACTTAGTCAAAGGAGAGAAAAGAAATGAACGACAAAACTACTTGGGAATTTGGTACGCGTCAGGTTGTGTACGCCGCCATTGGTGCTGCACTGTATGGTGGTCTTTCACTGCTCACGAACGTCATCCCTCTGCCTGCCGCAGGTAACATCACGTTCCGCCCGGCGGTTGCCGTGTTGGTCTTTTTCGGCGCTGCGTTTGGTCCATGGGTGGGACTGCTGGCCGGTTTCTTTGGTAACACCATCGGCGATTGGTTCGCTGGCTGGGGCTTCTACTGGCATTGGAGTCTTGGCAATGGCTTGATGGGCATGATTCCGGGTTTGATCATGGCTTCCATCAAAGATTTCAAAGCTCGCCCTGAGATCGTGAAAGCCGTTGGCTGGAGCATACTTGGTATTGCTGTTGGCATGCTTTTTGCCTCTGTGATGGAAAAATTCACCGGCGGCATTGATTGGAATACAGCCATTGTCGGTTATTTTGTGCCGGCATTTTTGGGTAATCTTGTAGTCACGGTTATTCTGCTGCCTATTTTGATGATCGCCTTTGCTGGAGTAGCCGCACGTCGAGGTCGCTAACACATGCTCGTAGCCTGGAAGTACCGTCGGCGTAATACCTTCATCCAACGCCTGGATCCACGGACCAGATTTATCTTCATGGTCTGTATCACTTTCGCATTCACCATTCCTGAAATCTGGGATTACCGTATTATCGCTCCGCTCTTCATCCTTTCGCTGACCCTGTATTTGATGGCGCGGATCGAATGGAAAGATGTTCGGCGTGCTTTAACATACATCTTTATCCTGGTGTTCTTTATTGTTGGTTTGAATGCCGTGTTGTCTGGTCGCGGCGGTCCTTCTTCGGTGCTCAATGTAGCATCGCCAATATTATTTAGAATACCGTTGATGATTCCTGGCACCGATTGGGGGTGGTCGGTGCCAGTGACGGTATCGAAGGTCTGGTTTGCCCTTAACCAAATGGCGCGTATGTTCAGCATGGCGCTGCTTGCCATTCCCATTCCATACACAATAGACCCAAATATCTACGGAACTGCGTTTAAACGCATGGGTGTATCGGACAAAGTCTCTTTCACAATGGACCTAGCCTTCCGCTTCCTACCAACCACTGCCCGTGATCTCACGATCACGATGGACGCCCAGCGTGCCCGCGGATATGAGATGGACAAACTCAAGGGTGGTCTGGTTGCGCGCATTCAGCGAATTGCGCCGTTGATCATCCCTGTGGTAATGCAATCCACGGTAACGGGCGAAGAAGTTATCGATGCAATGGACTTGCGTGCCTTTGGCACGGCTCCGCGCACCTGGCTGAAAGATTTGAATTACGCACCGCGCGACTATTTCATTTTAGGGTTGGGTGTGGCGATTTTTATCATTTGCTGTGTTTTGAAATGGGTCTATGGTATTGGCGACTTTTTTGTGCCGGACTTTTTTACGAATTTTTTGATTGGGTAATTTGCTCTGGAGCTGTGAATCAAAAAGCGACGCCGACAGCGTCGCTTTTATTTTTACTTAAACCAAAAACCTAGTGATGCCCAGTGTAGATCTCGCCAGCTTCGATGGCAACTTTCAGATGATTTTCCTGCGGAGGGAAGGTGCAGGTGGCGTAATCGGTGAAGGCGCAGGGTGGACTGTAGGCTTTGTTGAAATCCACGAACACATTGCCATCTTGATGTGCATCGGTGTAATGATAACGACCTGATGGATACGTGGGGTTGCCATTGGTTGAATCCATGAATTGGACGAAGAGACGATGATCGGGTAATTCTTCAACGACCAGCTCGTGTTTTTTGCCGTTCAATTCAAAAGTGATAAAGCCTTCCATACGCTGGTCAACAATGGCGCCGAGAATATCGGGCATTTTTACGATGCGGGGTGAATCGTAGCGAGTATATGTTGCCAGGATGCGAAACTCTTCTTTGATCGGGAACCACTCACGGTGTGGAAAGGTGCGGCGCTCTGCGCGGGTGTTATCCCACAAACGAATGCCTACGCCTTTCGAACGGCGGACGACGACCATCCGCATATCCGTGAAGGTGATAAAACTGGGCACATCTTCCTCATCTGTATCGAGGCGCGCAATTTTAGTTTGCACACCATTGACCTCAACGGGAGTATCCAGATCTACATTCAAGATGACGCTGTTGCCATCAAATACAAACGTACCCAATTTTGCCGGTGCGCGGCTAGGGAGCAGAATATCGCTGTTGGGCGCGGAACCGATATCGTTCGTGCCCTTACGCAGCCAGAACAAACCTGCCAGTGCCAGCCAGCCGTTTTCGCGACGCAGGTTATCGTCCACTTCCTGGCGCCATTTGTTGATGCTTTTGGTATATTCTTCGTTTGTCATAATTTTTATTATACCTGATGGTTCAGCCTCTATAAATCTCGCCCGCTTCCACGCGGAAGGGCAATTTATTTTGCGGCGGCGCAAAGATACAGGTTGCGTATGCGGTGAAGGCACACGGCGGACTGTATGCGTAATTGAAATCCAAAATGACACTGCCGTTCTTGGCAATCGGCTCGGTGTAGTAATAGCGGCTGGGCGGGTAGGTTTCCTTGTTACTGGTTTCATCGCGGAACTTGATGAACAGCGTATGATTTCTTGTTTCGGTCACATCCAGCTTATATTTATTGCCCATGTATTTGAACGTAACATAACCATCCAAACGATCTTCGACCATATCGCCAAAGGTGTCGGGGTGATCTGACTTATGCGAATCCGGGAAGCGGGTATAGCGTGCTGCAATGCGAAGAGCTTTATTGATCGGGAACCACTTCAAGGGCGGGAGTGAAAATCGTTCTTCCCGCAGATTATCCCAAATGCGGATGGCAGGTTTGCCTGCATGCTCGTGAACGACGAGGCGCAAATTATCATTCCATGTGATGAAGCTGGGCTTCGCCTCTTTGCTCGACTTTAGAATTGCCTTCTGCGCCGATTTGCCGTTGACCTTCACCCGAACACCCTCTGCGGCATTAAGCCGTTTGACATTGCCCTTCAACTCGATCACGCCGAGAAAAGTGGGCGCGCGTTCCGGCAAAACAATTTCACACATCGGGTTTGAGCCGACCAGATTCCTGCCCTCATTTAGCCAGAATAACCCTGCCAGCGATACCCAGCCATTCTCGCGGACCAGTGAATCGTATTTCTCTGCGCGCCATTGCAGAATGCTGTTTTCGTATTCCAGTTGTTTTTTAGATGCCATGCGCTTAATTATAAACGACAGACCCGCATCACTGCGGGTCTGTTTTTTCATCGCTTACTTTCGGTAACGGTTGCTATGCAACAACTGGCACACTGATGTAGAAAACGATGCCTAATATGAACATGATAACACCAAGCATAGAGAACATCAGACGCATGTTGCTTTCATCTTTTGCCAGCGAAGCCCAGGCTGCGAATGCCAATCCGAGTGCGAGCGTGAGCACGACCAGTTGCAAGCCATCACCGCGTTCATCATAATTACCAGCTGTTTCGAAGGCGGCGTCTGATTCATCCCAGTAGGCGTAGCTGTCAGCGTACATGGCATCGTAATATGCGTCACTGAACGGATTCTCTGAGTCAGCGGCGATGGAGTCTTGAAGCGCCTGTGAATAGTTAAATAGGTAGTACTCTTCTTTATCCGCAGTGTCAGCGGTGTACCAGCCATCGAACATGCTGTAGTCGTATACAATGAATTGATTGGCACGTAGATATTCAGAGTTGCCATCGTTCAAGTTTTTCATACCGCTGATCTCGAACTCATTCTGCTTCGAATCAGCGATCCCACCCTGGTAACTTGCAACTGCAGTGAATACACTCAACAGAGCGATCAATGTACCAAGGACGAACTCATTGCCAAGAAAACGTAAAAACTTCATTCTGCTTCTCCTAAAATTGGGTTGATATATTTACGATTATAGTGGCTCTTGATTCAGATTGGGATTGCAAATGTGTTAATGACATATTCGTTAGAACATCAGGAACTAAAAATAAACCACCTTCACGATAAGGATGCTGACAATGGGCGGTTTTTAGTGATGAACTCGTGATTAATTGGCAGGGATACTGCGTCGGGTTATACTTCTGTAAAAAGAATTGTGGATATAAGATAAAAATGACTATCACCTATACTTGAATATGACTACTTCTTATTTGCCTAATCTTTGGCGAAGGTATTGATCTTCCTCTAAATTCTTTTTGAGTGCAACTTTGAGGAAAGCAATGATCTCCGCTTCTCGTTGATCGAAATTTCTTTTATCCACAGCCAGCCTGCCAAGTTCCAGCATGTCTCCGTTTAAGAGAACGAGCATAAAATTGATATTACCTATTCGATTCATTTTCATGCCGCGAATTGCGAAATCGCCAACGCGGCTTTTAATAGATTGATTGTGGGTTGAAATATCTGCAATATCCCCGAACGGGATTACCCGGTCACCTATTTTGACAATATTCAATATCGGGGAGATGGTTATCTGTTCCTGCCGTTGCCTGGAGGGCATCTTTGAATACAGATACAATGCGTAGGAACCAAACATGACACATGCAAATAGTCCAAATACAATAATGCCAGGATTGGATTCGCTCTCAGGGTTAAATAGTTGAAATACTCCATTGATGCTCGCCGCAAGCCCACCAAACGTAACAATGACGGTGGCGATAAGCAATCCTATGTTTACACAACCTCCACCTGCTTTGGGGTTGATTGTGAGTGTACCATCTGCCTCACGATGCATGGTTACATTGTCTAACCTGACGGTTTTCTCGTTGCTCATTTTGCCACTATTGGTAGGACGACAACAAGTAAAAAGGAGCGCATTACTTTAATGCGCTCCTTGGATCAGACTGTTATTCTTCCAAAGTACTAATATCACCCTCAGGCAGCCCTTGAGCCCTCGCCTTCAACACGCGCCGCATGATCTTGCCGGAGCGTGTCTTGGGGAGTTTATCCACGAACTTCACGTCTTCCGGTCTCGCAATGGGACCCATATGTTTGGCAACGTGCTGGCGCAGTTCTTCTGAAAGTTCGGGCGAGCCAGTGAAACCGGAACGCAGCAGCACAAACGTATGAATGGCTTGACCTTTGACTTCATGCGGAAGTCCGATCGCGGCGGCTTCGGCAACAGCAGGATGACTCACCAGCGCCGACTCAACTTCGGCTGTTCCCAAACGATGACCAGAGACCTTGATCACATCGTCCACGCGACCGATGATCCAGTAGTAACCGTCCTTGTCGCGTTTGGCAGAGTCACCAGTGGTGTACTTGCCGGGATACTTACTCCAATATTGAGTCTTATAACGTTCATCGTCACCGTAGATCGTCCGCAACATCGCGGGCCACGGATGCTTCAGCGTGAGGTAGCCTTCAGTATCATCAGGGACAGGATTCCCTTGTTCGTCCACGATCTCAGCCTCTTGTCCAAAGAATGGACGCGTGCCCGATCCAGGCTTGAGTGGCACGGTGGGGGTGGGGGTGATCATAAAGGCGCCGGTCTCGGTTTGCCACCAGGTGTCCATGATTGGGCATTTTTCTTTGCCGATCACGCGGTAATACCAGCGCCAGGCTTCCGGGTTGATCGGTTCTCCGACGGAGCCGAGCAGGCGCAGGGACGAAAGATCGTGCTTGTTGGGCCACGCCTCACCGAAGCGCATGAGTCCACGAATGGCGGTGGGTGCGGTGTAAAAGATGGTGATGCCATAACGTTCAATGCATTGCCACCAGCGATTCGGGTATGGATACGACGGTCCGCCTTCGAAGAGAAATGATGTTGCACCGTTGATCATCGGACCGTAGACGATATAAGAATGTCCCGTGATCCAGCCTGGGTCAGCCGTGCACCACCAGCGATCTTCATCTTTAACGTCAAAGACATATTTGAGGGTGGAGTATGTGCCGACCATGTAGCCACCGTGTGTGTGCATGATGGCTTTGGGTTTGCCGGTGGAGCCAGATGTATACAAAATGAAGAGCGGATCTTCCGCGTCCATCACTTCAGTGGGACATTTGCCATTGGCGATCGGCAGCGCACACATATCATGGTACCAGTGATCGCGTCCCGCCTCCATCTGGACCGAGTGGCCTGTGCGCTTGACGACGATGATGTTTTCCACTGACGGACAGCGTTTGACGGCTTCGTCTACGATGTTCTTGAGTTCAACGATCTTGCCGTTCTGATACGAACCATCGCAGGTAATGACGAGTTTCGACTGGCTGTCATCAATGCGACCCTGTAACGAGTCCACGGAGAAGCCACCGAACACCACCGAATGGATCGCACCGATCTTCGCACACGCCAGCATCGCAAAGGCGATCTCAGGGATGCGTCCCATGGAGATCGTGACACGGTCGCCTTTGTTCGCGCCCATCGATTTGATGATGTTCGCAAAACGTGAGACCTCGCGGTTCATCGAATAATATGAGAAAGTGCGTTCGAGTTTGCCATCTTCGCTTTCCCAGATCAACGCCAGTTGATTCTTGCGATGCGTCTTGAGATGGCGGTCAATGGCATTGTGGACGATGTTCGTCTTCGCGCCGACAAACCATTTGAAGAACGGTTTGTTCGAATCATCCAAAACCTTATCCCATGGCTTGAACCATTCAAGTTCCCTGGCTTCATCTGCCCAAAAGCCTTGCAGGTCTTTGTGGGCTTTCTCTGCCAGCGCATCCCAATCCTTGAGACGCGCCTGCGCCACGACCTCCTCAGAGGGATAATAGACGTCACCTTCCATTTGTTTTTTATTTGCCATGGTTTCTCTCCTCATAAATTATTCGTCCTGAGCGGAGAACTGAGCGTTCGTTGCGAAGTTCGTAGTCGAAGGACAGGTCTGCTAGAAGCCCTACGCTTCGACTGTGCTCGCCTAGCGGCTCGCTCCGCTCAGCGCGTAGTTGCTACGAATTACTCATGAACTCCCACGCCAGCATATGGGCGATCAAGATCAGGATGCACAACAAAAGCCCTTCCACTTGAAGTGCCTTTAATCCAACGATTCCAGCCACACGGGGGAAGATGGCAAAGAAGATCACGATGCCATACAAAAGCGGCAATGCCCAGCGGTTCCTGCTAAATGGACCGTTTGCTCCGGCTGATTTTGTTTTCTTAATTAACTGTGTCGTATACCGAATCCCTGCCACACCGGCAACGACGAAGACCAAATTCCAGATGATCGTGCCTTCACCGCCCACTTGCGCACCCATGCTCATCAGCGCCGGAATCAAAAACGAAGCGTATACGCCGCCCGCCATGCGTTTTGTCGCTTCGTCCGCCAACCACTCGCGGTGATCCTTGACCACCGACCACCACAAACCAACCAGCGTAAAGCAGGTTGCCGCAGTTACTGCATAGAATGTGCTGATATCCATGCTCCTCTGAGTCTCCTTTGGTGCGATATCGTAATTTTATCAGTTTTGTGTGAAAACACTCATCGTTCAATAAGGTGACAGTCACTTTAGGCGAGTGTCTGGTTTAATGAAAATTCACCTCAAGTAATACCAATAGATGACCATGCCCACATGACTCTTCAAGTACGCCTCTGCCTGATCGGGAAAGGCATCCCGCAATTTTTTCATCACGAATTCCGTATCGACATCTGAAAACTCGCTGTATTTATTTTCCGGCTTGAAGTGTTTCGGCGCCTCTTTTACAGCAGCAATCGTGGTATTCAAAAGTTGTAGGTCAAGTTCAAATCGTTCCCGGTAAAACTCAGGTGTATAGCCGGGTGCGCGTTTGGATAAGGCTTTGACCGCCTTCTTTGGGTCGCGCCCATATTGGTCATACGCCTCAAACCGCCAAACAACATCTGATAATGCGTCACGGAATTTTTCGTCAGGTATCATTTTATATTACGACGTTCAAGTCGCCCTTTGCAGTAATGCAGTATAAATGTCGCGTTACGAAAAACATTATTCCACCCAATCCAGGATCTTATGCCATGCTCCGGCAAACGGCAGGAACCACGGGTAGCCGTTATATAGTCCCAGTGGTGCGCTGGGAAAATCGAACTGTGCGAACGGATGCTCTTTGATATTCCCGTTCATCATCGCATCGGCAACCGTCTTCCCGAGATAGGTTGCCATCGCCACGCCGTGTCCCGCATATCCCAGCGAATAATAGAGACCATCCGTTTCACCGACATGCGTCATCATGTCGAACGCGAAATCCAATGTACCGCCCCAAACGAATTCTACTTGCACGTCTTTTAATTGTGGGTACACTTCAACCATCTCACGACGCAGTATCTCTGCACTTCTGGCAATCGTATTTTTATTTTCAGGGAAGAACGCCGCGCGCCCGCCGAAGATCATGCGGTTATCCCACAGCCGAAAATAATTCAAGTAATGCATCGAATCAAAGATCATGCGATTCTTCGGGCTGAGTTGATATGCCAATTCATCTGATAATCTTTCCGTTGCGATAATGAACGACCCGATCGGGATTACCTTCTTTTGCAATTTCCTGGTGGCATTTCCCGTATAACCTGACGTTCCCACCAAAACAGACTCAGCTTGAAGCGGTCCTCTTTCGGTTTGGATGAAGAACCGCTTCCCTCTACGCTCGAGGCTGTTGACGCGCGCCCGCGCATGGAGCGTAGCCCCGGCTTTTTCTGCCGCATGTGCGAGACCTGTTACATATTGCGCCGGGTTCAACCCACCGCTGACTTCATCCACCAACGCGCCGTGATAAACGGCTGAACCGATCTCGCTTTTCAGATCCTTTTGCGGGATCAACCTCACAGCATGATTAAATTCCTTCGCCATGAAATCCACTTCGCCTTTGAAGCCTTCGTAATGTGCGGGTTTGCTGGCAGTCAACAGGTGACCATAACGCGCAAAGCCGCAATCAATGTTTTCCTCTTTGACGATATGCTCAACTGTATCCACCGACTCAATAGAGCATTGAAATAATCTTCTGGCGTTATCCCGCCCATATCTTTTGATGACGGTTTGCAAGCCCAGCTTGAGACCGGTGAGCGTCATACCGCCGTTGCGAGAGCTTGCACCCCAGCCGATCGTCTCAGCTTCGAGAACGGCAACGTTTACGCCGCGCTTTGCAAGCGTCCGTGCGGCGGAGAGACCGGTGTATCCGCCGCCGATGACAGCCACGTCCACTTTTTCGGGGATGGGCGTGATGGTGTTTTCCTCACCGGGCATGTGAGTTGTTGTGTGCCAGTAGATTTGTTGATTCATTGAGTCTCCCTCTGGAGTCATGGAGCTTGCTACATGAGTTCCATCAGCAAGCTGATGGATTCCAGAATTTATGCCAGTATTGTTTGCCAATCCAACTCGGTGACTGACTTTTGCAAGCGATGATCGTCTTCGACAATGTGAACGGTGAGGTTCGTGAAAAGTTTTTGCGCGATCGCGCGGACAGGCTCAAGCGGAACGACAGTATCCAGCGTCCCGTGGATGAGGTGGGTTAGAACAGAAACAGGTTGGGGGTCGGAAAGCGAGGCGAGCGGGTCAAGCGTCAAGGCTGGGGCAAGCAGGATCAGTTTGCGTACCTGAGTCGCATGCTCCAATGTGAATAGTGTGCCCATGAGTCCGCCATAGGATGAGCCGATAAGTGTCCAATCTGTTTTGTCTGAAAGGATTGTGTGGAGCTGTGTCATGCGTTCATCGAATGAGCCGATGAAATCAGGCGTGAGCATGCCGGGAAACCACTCACGAAAGAGGCGTGCTTTGCCGCTGTTGCTATTACTATCCGAGCCGTGTAAATAGATGATGCGGCTTGTGTCCATTTAGCGTTCGTTGCTGGAGTATTTTTGCGCGCGCCAGGTGAGAACCTGGGTCAGCGCGCCCGCGAAAAACAACAAACCGGTTAGCATGAGTTCGAGTTCTCGCCTGAATGTGAAGAGGTCCATCACATAAATAGCGCCGACCAAACTTGAAACGATCATTAATGACCATTCCTTGAGGAGTCCCATTACGATGCCGCCGACTGCACCACCGACCAGAAAGGGTAGGATGGGAATGGCGATAAATCCGGGCACATAATAATCAGCTAGATAGAAACCGCCCGCTAGAATACCTGAGACCACATACCCGGCACGTTCATTGATGGCAGGGATGGCAGCGGCGATGGCAGCCATCACGACGATAAAGGCAATGTCACCCCAGGGGGGCCAACTGGCGGGGAGTAAGGGTACGACACGTAAGGCGATCATGGCGGCAAAACCACCTGCAAATAGAAAATTCAGTTCGCGCCCCAAAAATAACAGTATGCCGCCCAGGGCGCCTCTTATAATGACCATGAGTTTCTCCTTTCAGAAGTTGTCCTACGCTGGTAAACGGATCACGTTTCTTTGCGGAGGGTCTCACGCAGATTCGCCTGGAAATCTTGTGGCAGGTCTGGCAGCATGCGCCGCAACGCGATGGCAGGTAATTCGCTTTTTGTGCTTTTCAGGGTTTGCTGAATGAAGTAGATGGTTTCATCTGATGATTCTTTATACAAGGCAATCAGCAGTTCCTGTATGTCAAATTGTAACGCCGCAGGTGAGGTTTTGAGAATGGGACTCAAGATTTCGAAGATCGGGGGAAGGTTATCAAATTCGGGCGAGTTAATCAATGGTACCAAGGCTTGAATCCCATTTGACCACATTTTTTTACGGGCGGGATGCAGCCATTCTTTGACAAGTACGAGAAAGAGACTGGGGGTTTCTTTGCGCAGACGCGTGAGACTCGTTGTCAGCAACGCAGCGCGGACGTCCGGGTCGCGGACGGCTTGAGTCCACGCGGTGAGGCGCGCAAGCAGACGTTCCTCTTGCGGTGGGATGCGCCCGAGTAGGAAGGCGGCGAGCAGGCGTGTTTCCAGCCAGCCTTCATCCCAAAGCGCATCCGCGAGTTCAAGCGCCTGAATGGGGTTCTTTTCGGCGATGGGGCCCAGTTCGGTTTCGATCTGTCTTAATACAACAACGGGGGTTCGATAGGTGGGAAGAACAGAGGATGGCGCCACGCCCAAGCTGCGCAAAGTGCGGTTGACGTAGTGATCCAGGATCTCACGATGTTCACGCAAGAAAGCAGACGGCTGGTCGAACAAATCAGCCAGTTGAGCGGTCTGTTTTTTGAGGCGGGCGAGGTCAATGGCGGGCATTGGATTTACGATTTTTGATTTTCGATTTTGGATTGGCTGTTGTCGCCAAGCGCAAGCAATGTTTCAATTTCTGCCAAAGGGGTGGCGGGTTCCACACCAATGAAATGTTTTACAGCAGGTTTGAGATCGAGCATTGCTCCATACAATTCGCGAATGGATTCTATCTGTTTTTCC